>Ga0316207_10000384_pt1 | contig 76574 bp, 78 predicted proteins | sample 6weekpyrite_MG_FD_204943 | JGI IMG/M metagenome (GOLD analysis project Ga0316207, IMG submission 204943) | Microbial mat bacterial communities from mineral coupon in-situ incubated in ocean water Damariscotta River, Maine, United States -... | ecosystem: Environmental > Aquatic > Marine >... | reverse complement strand
TAGCTATCTATTACTCACCCGTGCGCCACTAATCCACCTAGCAAGCTAGGTTTCATCGTTCGACTTGCATGTGTTAGGCACGCCGCCAGCGTTCACTCTGAGCCAGGATCAAACTCTCCATAAAAAACAGATCAATAGTTATTACTATTTATGTGTTATGAAGTGAATTATCCTCATACTCATCATTAACTGACTCGTATAAATCACAAACTTATTTAGTACTAATACCAAACAAGTCGTAAATAAAATTCAATATAAAATAAACGTAGATTGGACCCTATTGTCTCTCTCTACTTAGTTTTCAAAGATCATACAAATTAAGACTTTCTCTCGCTAAAACTCTTAGTGAGGCCTCTTTTTGTGGACGGGAATTATAGAGGAAATTAGCTTATAGAATTATTAAAGTAAGAATTATTTTTTACCGGCAAACGGAACAAGGGCACTACCCCAAGTTAAACCACCGCCAAAAGCATCCAGGAGCATCAAATCTCCTGCTTTTAATTTACCGTTCTCATAGAGATCATTCATCGCCATAGGGATAGAAGCACCTGAAGTATTTCCATATTTATGCACTGTCAACACTACCTGCTCATCTTTGAGTTTTAAAGCATCACCGACAGCTTTTATAATTCTATAGTTTGCTTGATGTGGGATAAAGTGTGTTATATCATTTTGTGAGATATTATTCTTCTCTAAAATCTGCACTACATCTTTTGTAAGTGTTCTAACTGCTACTTTAAATGTTTCATTTCCGCGCATCTTGATGAATGCCGCCTCTTGTTCAAGATCTGCTTGGTGTGGGTTGCCTGTTCCGCATGCGGGAGTCATAAGAAAATCCGCATATGAACCGTCTGCTGCAGTATGAATATCTATAATCGCCTCTTTTTTGTCATTAGTCGCACTCATTACCGCAGCCCCTGCTCCGTCTCCGAAAAGTACGCAAGTAGTTCTGTCTGTAAAGTCCGTTATCGCGCTAAGTTTCTCACTTCCTATAATCAAAACATTTTTCTTCATTCCAGATTCAATAAATGCACGTGCCACTGCCACGGCGTAAACAAAACCTGTACACGCTGCGCTGATATCAAATGCCGTTACGGGCTTTAATCCTAACTTGTCGGAGATAATCGCCGCGGTTGAAGGCATACAGAAATAATCGGGTGTTATAGTCGCGCAAACAACCATATCTATTTCATCTTTTTGCAGTCCACTTCTCTCTATCGCAAGTTCCGCAGCTTTAACACCCATATCACTGGTATTCTCATTCTCAGCACATATGTGGCGCTCTTTAATTCCTGTTCTCTTAGTGATCCACTCGTCACTAGTATCAACCATCTTTGCTAGATCATTATTAGTAAGTATTTTCTGCGGAACGTATGCTCCGACAGAACGAAATGCTGCGTACAAATAGTCTCCTATAGGGCTGAAATTTCTTCTAAACGGCTCTCAATTTTTGGATTTACTCCGGCGTTTACATAATCAATTGCCTGAAAAATGGCATTTTTAATAGCTTTTGAGTTACTTTTTCCATGTCCGATGATAGCACAACCGTTAATCCCGATAAGCGGTGCCCCGCCGTACTCTGCATAATCAATCTCTTTTTTCAATCTCTTAAAAACTTTCTTCATAAGAAGTGAACCTGCAATTGCAATCGGAGACTTTTTAATGTAACCTTTTATAAAATGGCTTATAGTTTCAGCTACACCTTCACTTGTTTTAAGAACTAAATTTCCTACAAAACCGTCACACACTATAACATCGGTTGATGCATCAAAAATATTGTTCCCCTCAACATTACCGATAAAAGTAGGAAGACGTTGTAATAGTTTATGCGCCTCTTTTGTCGCTTCATTACCTTTGCCCGGCTCTTCACCGTTAGAAAGCAACCCAACACGCGGCTCATTCACCTTAAGAATTTTTTGAGCATATGCTTCACCCATAACGCCAAATTCAAAAAGATGTTCAGGTTTACAATCTACATTAGCCCCTACATCTAATACTAAACTCTTACCTGTTTTTGTAGGCATTAGCGTAGCTATTGCAGGACGGCTTACATTTTTAAGCCTACCTATGCGAAGTGTCGCCAAACTCATTGTTGCACCGCTGTGACCTGCTGAAACAACAGCCTGAGCTTCACCGTTTCTTACAAGCTCTACCGCTTTATAAATGGAACTGCCTTTTCTTTTAAAGGCATCTGTAGCTGAATCTGTCATTGCTATCACATCTTCAGATTCTACAATTGAAACTTTAGCTTTAATGCCTTGTGGCAACAAAGATAAAATTTCTGATCTATTTCCAACCAAAATAGCTTTGAAATCTTGTTCTTGTAAAGCTGCTACAACACCCTCAATTATAGGTTTGGGACCAAAGTCCCCACCCATAGCATCGATAGATACCGTTACCATTAGCTCTTATACTCACCTGTAGTTGGGTTAGCGTGGTGTGGCATTCTATATGTGCCGTCACTATCCTTAACAGGACGTGCAAGTGTTACTTTATAGTGCGTTCTTCTTTTAGCAGATCTTGCTTTACTAACGCGTCTCTTTGGTACTGCCATAATAAATTCCTTTTCTAAATTGTAAAATCTGTATCTTTTTCTACACAGTGTGAACAGTAATGATAATCACCTTTAATAAGGTTCAACTCACCTTGCAAGATGATTTCAAAGTCAATAAGACCATTTTCGGCCTCGATTATATCATAATTTTCGTCGCTTCCATCGTAGAAGCCGTCGCTTATCAACATTTCTAAATGCTCATTCAAATTCTCTTCAAACTCCTCTGCACAACGATCACAGACAAGAGGAATTTTTCCACTTATTTTGGCATCTAAAAACGCAATTGTATCCTTTTTTTTACGAACTATCCCTCTAAAATCAACATCATTATACTTTTCTTGAAAATGATGTTCATCTTGTGAAATAGTTCGAAAGGAGAGTTTCATAGTTTAGCTAATTTCAGTTCCGGAAAAAAAGAATGCAATCTCAATTGCAGCATTTTCTAAACTATCACTACCGTGAACAGCATTCGCATCGATACTCTCAGCAAAGTCTGCTCTAATTGTACCGGGCTCAGCCTCTTTAGGATTTGTAGCTCCCATCAAATCACGGTTTTTCTTTACCGCATCATCACCTTCAAGAACCATAACTACTACCGGACCGCTAGTCATAAACTCAACTAGTTCACCGTAAAATGGACGCTCTTTATGCACTGCATAAAATTCACCCGCCTCAGCTTCTGATAACTGCTTTTTTTTCATAGCAGCAATTTTTAAACCGTTACTTTCAAAACGGTCAACGATTTTTCCGATAACACCTTTTTTTACGGCATCGGGTTTGATTATTGACAATGTGCGTTGCATGGACGCTCCTAGAATTAAAAAAATGAAGTGCGATTATACAGAAAAGAAAATATAAAGAAGTTTAAAAAGAGGTGACACCCAAAACTTGGGTGTCAAAAGAGTTGTTATTCAACGCAAGGAGTTGATCCGTCACGTTTGTCGTCACCAATGCTTTCAACAAAAGGCATACCGTCTACTTTTGCACTCCAGTTGATACATCCCTCAGTAGGACATGCTGTAGCACAAGCAGGCTCATCGTGGTGATCTACACACTCAACACATTTGTCAGGGTACACGTAGTATATCTCCTCACCCGTTGGATTATCATCCTCATCAACGATCGCTTCTACAGGGCACTCGTCAATACAAGCTCCACAATTTATACAAGTATCAGTAATAATAACAGCCATGTTATATATCCTTATTAACAAAATTTAGAGAACTATAATAAAACTATCTTAAAAGCTCCCTTAACTTATCAGCTTTATCAACTCTTTCCCACGTAAATTCCTCATCTTCTCTACCAAAGTGTCCATAGGTAGCACTTTTTTTATAAATAGGTCGAAGTAAATCTAAATAATCGATAATACCCTTTGGACTTAGATCAAAATTTTGAGCAATTACCTTTTCAATTTTCTCGCAAGAAACATTTGACGTTCCGTGCGTATCGACATAAATAGAGACCGGTTGTGAAACGCCGATAGCGTAAGATACCTGAAGAGTAATGCGTTCACAAACACCAGATGCCACTAAGTTCTTTGCAAGATAGCGCATCATATAGGCTGCGCTTCGGTCAACTTTTGTAGGATCTTTTCCACTGAATGCTCCGCCTCCGTGAGGACAACTTCCACCATAAGTATCAACAATAATTTTTCTTCCAGTCAATCCTGCATCACCTTGAGGTCCACCGATAACAAATTTTCCCGTTGGATTGATATGAAACTTTGTCTTAGGAGTCAAGTACTGTTCAGGTATCTCTTTTTTTATGATCTCTTCAATCATATCCTCTTCAATCTGCTCATGCGGCACTTCAGGTGCATGTTGCGTTGAGATAACAACTGTTTCAACACTAACGGGTTTATCATCTCTATATAAAACACTCACTTGCGCTTTCCCATCGGGTCTTAGATAGGGAACTTTTCCACTTTTTCTTGCAACACTCAGTGCATAGGTAAGTTTATGTGCTAGATATATCGGCAGTGGCATTAAAACATCAGTCTCATTACAGGCGTATCCAAACATTAATCCCTGATCACCCGCTCCAATTTCACCGCTTGTTCTATCTACACCTTGAGATATATCAGCAGATTGTTCACCAATAGCATTTAAAACACCGGCTGAGCGATAATCAAACCCGTACGTTGCATCGGTATAACCGATTTCACGTACCATATTTCTAGCAATATCTTGCATCGGTGCATAGATTTTCGTTTTCATCTCACCGGCAATAATACATAAACCGTTTGATAACATCGTTTCACAAGCAACCCGGGCATCACTATCTCTTTCTATTATATAGTCTAAAATAGCATCACTTATCTGATCTGCCATTTTATCAGGGTGCCCTTCAGTTACCGATTCTGAAGTAAATATATACTCTCTTGCCATTATTTTACTATTCTCCATTTAAATAGGATAATTTTACTCTTTTTTTAAAAATCCTATGCTATAATTTTGCAACTTTAACATAGAAAGGATATATTGATGCTTGTAACTCAAAAAGCACCTGATTTTACGGCGGCGGCAGTTCTAGGAAGTAACGAAATTGTTGATAACTTCAACCTATATGAAAACTTTGGAGAAAAAGGTACTGTACTATTTTTCTATCCACTAGACTTTACATTTGTTTGTCCTTCAGAGCTAATTGCTTTTGATCACCGTTTAAATGATTTTAAAGAGCGTGGTATTAATGTTATCGGTGTTTCTATCGATTCACACTTTAGTCACCTTGCTTGGAAAAATACAAAAGAGGAAAACGGTGGTGTTGGACAACTTGGTTATCCTCTAGTTGCAGATTTAAACAAAGAGATCTCTAAAAACTATGATGTACTTCTAGATGCTGGAATTGCACTTCGCGGTTCATTCCTAATTGACAAAGACGGTACTGTTCGTCACTCGGTAATCAATGATCTTCCACTTGGACGTAACATTGATGAAATGCTTAGAATGGTAGATACTATGCTATTTACAAACGAGTATGGTGAAGTATGTCCTGCCGGTTGGGAAAAAGGTGATGAGGGTATGAAAGCAACTACTGAAGGTGTTGCAGAATATCTTTCTGAACACGCTAGCGAACTATAATTCAGTTCAGGCTTTTGCCTGAATTGTAAAAACTTATAGGGCAATATTTCTATATGCCATACACTTAGGATACTCTCTACTCTCCACAATTTCAATTGCAAGTTCTTGTAACTCATCTTCATCCACCTGAGTTGTAGCTTGATACTCTTTATCTTTCTCAAGATATCCCAGTTTTTCCAACTGCTTTGCAATTTCTCTACTCATTTTCAATACCGATGAGGCTTTTACAATTTCACATCTTGCATATCTCTCATCAACAAAAGTCACTTCTGCAGCTCTTAAATTCTCATCATCACCTGGAATCTGCTGTGCACCAAAAAGAGGTTTTGAAGCTCTTTTTGCACTTTTAAAAGAGGGAATAAAAGAGCTTAAATAGCTAAGCGCTGCCTGTGAACGCTTTTTGTCTATGCTTTCATTCCAACTCTTTTCAATCTTTTGGATAAATTTAGATGCCAATTTTGGCTGTGAACTTTTAGGATCATTTTTCACTAACCCGTCTTCAAATAGCGTAATCTCTTTAGTCATACCGTGAAGCTGAAAAAAACCCCCGGGATAGGGCGTAAATTGTGCCATTCCTTTTGGTGTTCCACGTTCACCGTGAAAAATAACCTCAGGCCATTGATGGCTATTTTCTTCCCATTTAGTGACATAAGCTGCTTTAAACTCTACAAATCTATCCCTTTTAATCTCTAACATATCATCTAACTTTCCACTCTCAAAACCTGCAGCATTGATAATAAAGTCAAAGTTCTGTTCATATCTCTTTTGTGAATGTTTATATCTGAGCGTAAAAGAGTCACCCTCTTTTTTTAAATCAATAACTTTTGATTGCAGTTTTAATGTAGCATCTTTTTGTCGCTCTAAACGTAGAGTAACATCAGATGCCAATCGAAATATATTTATTCCATACTCTTGAACAATGATAAGAGGAAACTTTATCTTTTCTAGTGCAACATTTTTAGCCACAGGTATCATCCACTCATCCAAACTCTTAGGGTTCTTTACACTATCCATATTTTTGAGTTTGAGAATTGTCTCTTTATCATAAAGTTTATAGTACTCTTGTGCATCTGCTAAAACTCTATTTTGCTTATCCTCTTTAACTAGTTTTGCATACTCCTCTTTAAGTAGTTTTAATCGCGGGGAGAGGTCTTCGACTCTACCCTTATCCTCTTGTGGAATACAGATAACAGTCGGTCTATAATCTATACACTGAGGGTAGTAGCGAACAAGTTCTATCGATTCATCCAATAGCCTTACGCACTGCTCGTTAGAAATTTCTCTATAAAGATTTCCACCGGCATGCAGATGACAAATCGGTGGACCATCCACTAACGAAGCTTTTTTTTCAAATAGTGTGATATCAACACCCAATTCACTCAAATACAACGCTACAGTGGAACCAGCAATTCCGCCGCCGATTATTGCTACTTTTGCTCTTTTTCTCATACTACTTTACTAAAATATCTAAAATTTCCAACATATCATCAACTACTTTTTCAGGAGCATATCTTGATATATGCTCACCATAATTGTAACCGTAGCTTACCCCGACACTCTCTATATTTGCATTCTTCGCAGCTAAAATGTCATTTTTTGAATCACCTATCATCAACGCCTTATCTGTAGTAATAGCCAATGTCTCACATACGCTCAACAGTGGAAGAGGATGAGGCTTTTTTTGTTCTAGTGTATCACCACCCACAATAGTTCCAAAGTAACTATCAATACTTAATTTTTTTAAAATCGGTGCAACAAACAAAAACGGCTTATTTGTCACGATTGCCAAATGGTAACCTAAAGAATGTAAGGTTTGTAAAGTTTGTTCTACATTGTTATACATTAGTGTCTTAACACAAACATTCTTTTCATAATGAGCTAAAAAAATCTCTAAGGCACTTTCAAAAAGTTGCTTATCAACATCTTCAAAACCGTCACTCTTTCCTACAAGTGCTCTTTTTACAAGTGTCTGTGCGCCGTTACCTACCCATTCTCTGATGATTTTCTCTTCAAACTGGTCTCTTTGCAAACTTTCAAGCATATAATTTACACTTGCAGCCAAATCAGGAACACTATCTATAATTGTCCCATCAAGATCAAATATAATTAACTCTTTATTTTTAAACACTTAGTTAAAACCCTACCCTATATATGCTTTGCTAATTGTTCAGGTAAAATTCCCAAAAATTCTTCAACCAATTTAGTATTTCCATGGGTAATAAAACTATCATCATATTCAAAAGTTTCAATCTCTACATCTTTAATTTTTGCCTCAGATAAAAACTCTAAAATCGCACTTCCAACTCCACCCATCTTAGCACTATCACTAAATACAAACCATCTCTTATATTTTGTAGAAAGTTTTTTGAGTATATTAGTATCTAAAGGTTTCACAAATCTTAGATCAAGCAGAGCTACCTCAGTTTCAAGCAGTTTCGCAGTCTCACTCGCACGCCCTACCCCGTTACCATATCCTATAAATAGAGTGTCACTCTGTGATTCTTTTAAAAGTTGGGCTTTTCCAAGTTCAAACTCTTCACTTGCATACTCTCCAACGTCAATGAAAGATCCTCGCGGATATCTAAATGAGCAGGGTGTTTGCATCTTTGCGGCAAAATGTACGGCATCGATCAATGTATCTTCATCACGCGGTGCAAAAAGTGTCATATTAGGCACAGCTCTTAAATAGGAGATATCAAAAGCTCCCTGATGTGTCTCTCCATCTTCACCCACAATTCCGGCTCGATCACATGCAAAAACAACTCCTTGATTCATCAAAGCGCTATCATGAATAACTTGATCATATGCACGCTGCAAAAATGTTGAATAGATCGTTACAAAAGGCTTAAAACCCTCTTTCGCCATAGCTGCCATAGAGGTGACGGCGTGCTGCTCTGCAATCGCAACATCCCAAAACCTTTCGGGAAATTTTTCAATAAGCCCTGACAGACCCGTTCCGCTTGGCATTGCAGCAGTGATGCCGACCACTTTTTCATTTCGAAAAGCCAAATCAACCAATGCATCTGAATATATCTGTGTGGCACTCTTTTTTGAGCTCTTTTTCTTTACCTTCCCGCTATCAAGATCAAATGCACCGACACCGTGCCAATGTTCCAACTGACCCTCAGCGATCTCATAGCCCTTTCCTTTAAGTGTCTGTGCATGAATTATGACCGGTTTTTTCATCTCTTTTGCCAAATTCATCGTTTCTATTAACGATTCAATATCATGCCCGTCAATAGGACCGATATACTCTAGTCCCATCTCCTCGAACATAAGACCAGGAGTGATCATCCTTAAGCTCTCTTCAAAACGTTTTGCAATGTAGTGTGCACCCTCAGGTAGGTGGTTAAGTAACTGCTCTGTTTTATTTTTCACCTTTTGATAAAATGATCCAGCCATAACTTGAGATAAAACGCGACTAATTGCACCGATAGGTTTAGCGATGCTCATCTCATTATCATTTAAGATAATTACCATCGGATACTTGCGTTCACCTAATTCATTCATCGCTTCATAAACCATTCCTGCCGTCATCGATCCGTCACCTATCATTACAATAGGTAATCTATCTTCACCGTTTAGCGCAATTGCCTTTGCCGCACCGACTCCTAAAGAGATTGAAGTTGAGCTATGGCCACTTACAAAATAGTCATATTCACTCTCAGTTGGTTTTGTATAACCGCTCATTCCTCCAAATGTTCTTAGAGTCTCAAATTCATCCCATCTATCGGTTAACATCTTATGTGCATATGCCTGATGACTCACATCAAAAATAAAAGGATCTTTTTTCACGTCAAAAACATGGTGCATTGCAACAATTAACTCAACAGCACCCAGAGTCGAACTTAAATGACCGCCGTTTTTACTCACCACATTTAAGATTCTCTCTCGTATTGTTGTACTTAACTCTTTCAACTCTTCATGAGTGTACTTAGATATATCCATTCTTTCCCTTACTCAGATGAGAGAGCAGCAGTTTTGACCCTCTCATAACGTCTCATAATATCACCTTCTATATTGCCCACATCACTAATCACCACAACACCTCCTGCTGTAAGTGCTGAATCAGGCTCTATCTTTATACCCTCTATATTGTCAATTTGCCCTTTAACATGTTCAAAATCTTTCGGGTTGACCCTTAACGTAACGGAAGTTGAACCTTTCACCTCTTCTAAAAGCTGGTGTGCAAGTGCTGTTGCCACCTCTTTACTTGAACTACTAAGCTCAGCCACAACTACCTCTTTTGCAATATCAACCGCAACGGAAACAAGCTCATCACGCAAGGGATCAAGTGCAGCTTTTAACTCCTTTTCTGTTTTACTTATGGTTTCGATAGAGGTTGCAAACTGCTCGATACTACTTTTTAACTGTTCATTCTGTTGTTCACTCATTTGTGATTTTCCGGCTTCTACACCCTCTTCGTAGGCTTTTTGCTTCTCCTCTTCAAGCTGTTTTTTAAACTCTTCATCCTTGGCTTCCAATTTCATCTGTAACTTAATATAGTTCCCTGAAAGTTCATCGGTTTTTTTCAAAAGCGACTGAACTACTTCATCTTTTGGTTGCTGCTCTTGTATAGGTTGCTCATCAGAGATATTAACAACATTAATCGGTTCACTCGACTCTTTTTCTACATTTTGTTCATTGCTGATAGTAGCAGTTTCATTATCCAAAGAGCTCAATACTTTAAAACTATACTTGCTTATCGTATGTCTGTCTAGGTTTTTTTCAGAAATAATTATATCCATGTGATAGCTCCTATCTATTCAATCATCTCTTCGCCTTCGCCTATCTCAATCGTTCCCTGTTCTGCCATCTGCTGGACTGATTCAACAATTTTACGCTGCGCCGCTTCAACCTCTCTTACTTTAACGGCACCCAAAAATTGCATCTCTTCAACAAACGCATCTTTTGCACGCTGGCTCATGCCGCCGTAAAACTTCTCTTTAAGATCTTCGGGCGCACTTTTAAGTGAAAGCATCAACTCTTTTTTATCAACACCTTTAAGAATTTCACGAATTGCGGTGTTGTCAAGTTTAACGATATCTTCAAATGTAAACATCATATCTTTGATAGACGTTGCAAGAACTTCATCGATCTGTTCAATATGTGCAAGCGTAGATTTAGAAGCTTTGGCTCCTAGTTTATTAAAGATATCTGCAACCGCTCTAGGTCCACCGACCTCAACTTTAAACGTAGCAAGAGATTCTAATTTACTTTCAAGTACCGCTGATACACGTTTAATAATTGCCGGGGAGATGTCCCCAAGATTTGCCATACGCATTGAGACTTCAGCACGTAGATCATCTTCAAAATATCCTAGTGTCTCAGCTGCCGCAGTTGATTCCATGTGCGCTAAGATCAGAGCAATCGTTTGCGGGTGCTCGTTTACGATAAAGTCTGAAAGCTGCTGCGGTTTGATCTTAGCAATATATGCAAAGTTTTGTGCACCCTCCATTGATTTGGAAAGTTTATCAAGTACCCTCTTTGCCTCTTCAGGTCCAAGTGCACGATAAAGTATCTCTCTAGCATACTCCAATCCGCCTTGACTAAGATACTGATTTGATTCAAATATTGCAAAAAACTCTTCAAGTATAGCCGTAACGATGTTCTTTTCCAAAGAGCGTGAAGTGGCAATATACTTAGATACTTCCGTAATATCTTCAATGCTAAAGTGTGAGAACATAGTTGCAGTAACATCTTCACCTAGCTGTAAAAGTAAAACGGCGACTTTTTCTGCCATCGACATATCATCAAATTGAGCCTGTTCACTTGGTCCTAAATCCATCTAAAACCCTTTTCCGCCGGATGCACTTTCTTGCATCTGATTTTCATTCTGAAGTAACGTAGATAAAAGTACTGCAACCTCTTCAGGTTTCTCATCAGCTATTGCACGTAGTTTCTCTATGAGTACCTCATACTTCATCTCATCTTCATTGAAATTCTCACCAAGACCGAGTTGATTTTCAACTTTTTTACGCATCTCATTTACTTTATCTAGAAGATCATCATCCTCTTCATCTCCAAAATCTAGAATTGGAGTATCAATTTCCTCTTCAGCTTTCGTTACCTCAAGCATACGCTCCGAAAATGGAACCACCATCTTTTTGTACATAATAAACAGAAGTAAAAAGACGATAAAATATTTAAAAATCGGTGTTGCCGGTCCTAAGTATCGCTCCATTGTCTGGACTAAGTACTCATACTCGCCAGGAGCTCTCATCATATCTTTTGTTGCCTTAAACTGAAAATTGGTAACGGTTACCTCATCTCCTCTTTGGTTGTTGATACCGATAGATTGTCGAACAAGACTTGAAATTGCATCTATTTCACTCTCTTCTAGAGCAACATAAACCATATTTCCCGTCACTATTCCATCCGCGCCCTTCTCATTCTCATAACGTCCGTCTACAACAACTGCAGCAGTTATACGTCTAATGGTTGCAAATTCACCCTTAATATTTGATGTGGTCTTTGAAATTTCATAGTTTGTTGTTTGGGTGTTTTTTTCATACTTCTCTTTTGTCTCACGATCAGCCAATCCTTCTACAGGCCCTATATTACTCACAGCGCCTGGAACTCCACCAACCTCTTTTGGTTTAAACCCTTCACGTTTTTCTTCAAGAAGCTGTTCACTTCTAACAACATTTTCAGGATCAAAAACCTCTTGCGTACTATGCTTTTGAGAAAAATCAAAGTTAATCGTCACCTTTGCAACAACACGCTCGGTTGAGCCGATAAACGGAGCTAATACCTTAACAATTTTCTCTTCATAAGCTCTCTCCATCTTAGCACGGTAACGCATCTGAATCTTTGCCATCTCATCTGATTCGGTAACAGAATCATCATCGCCTAAAGTCTCACCCTCTGAATTTACAACTGAAACCAATTCACTACTCAGTTCGGTAACAGCCGATGCAACAAGATTTTTAATCCCGGCAATCTGTTTACGACTTAAAACTCGATTGTTTTGCAGCTCTATAACAACCGAAGCGGTAGGTTTTATATCTTTACTGACAAATACGCTTTTTTTAGGAAGTGCTAAATGAACCGTTGCTTTTTCAATAGGTCCAAGTGCCGAGATTGTTCTTGAAAGCTCTCCTTCAAGTGCACGCAAAAATTTTACCTGCTGATCGAAACTTGTCGCTCCAAACTCTTGATTATCAAACAGTTCAAAGCCAACTTCACTATCTTTTGGAATTCCAAGAGATGCAATATTGATACGCTCTTGATAAACCACCTCTTGTGGAACTTCAATAACATTGTTCTCACCTAGTTTATATTCAATACCATCCTTTTTTAACTGCTCTATAACCAAAGCAGCATCTGATGATGTTAAATTATCAAATAGAACTTTATACCCCTCTTGCTTCGAGCGACCCGTACTATATATCATTAAAAAAACTAAAAATGCGACAACCGCAACGGTAGTTAGAGCAATAACTATCTTCTGGTTCCGATTTAGCTTTAGAAAAAAAGCACTTAGCTGAGCAAAAAGTGTTTTAAAATCCATCTATTAGTCCAGTAACCTTTGCATCTGTTTTAAAAATTTCTGATTCTGTTTTGGAGTTCCTATAGTAATTCTAAGAGCATTCATAGAGTAACTTTTTAGGTTTCTAACGATAATTCCCTGCCTTAAGAGTGCGTCACTAAGCTCTGAGGAATCTAAGTGTTCAGGCAAAAGCCATGTGATAAAGTTTGTATAGCTTTCAATATATTCAAAGCCGTTATCTTTAGCAAACTTTTCAAACAGCTCCATCTGTTCAAAGTTTTTCTCAATTGACTTGTGCATAAATTCACCGTCTTTAAGTGCTGCAGTTGCGGCTACTAACGACAAAGTCGTTACGTTAAAAGGCGGACGCATCTTATAGAGTGCTTCTATGATTTCTTCACGCGCGGCACCGTACCCTACACGCATACCCCCTAATCCGTATGATTTTGAAAATGTCCCAAGATAGAGTACATGCTCAAACTTTTCTATCAACTGATGCGCTGCAACAGAGTAGTTTTCATCTTTTGCAGATGCATACTCCATATAGGCACCATCTACCACAACAAGTGTGTTACGATCAATTTTGTCTATAAACTCAATCAACTCTTTAGTATTAATTGCATCACCGGTTGGATTATTGGGAGTACATAAAAAGATGATGGAAGGTTTTTGATCTGCGTATAACTCATAAAACTCATCTAAATTATGTTCAAGTGAACTGGTTCTTACGACCGGTGTACCGACTTGCGCAGCATAAATTGAGTACATTGCAAAGGTGATACTATTCATTAAAATCGGTCTATCGCTGTCAGCTTTTGCACGTATTGCCATCTCAATAACTTGATCACTTCCCGCACCGATAATAAGCTGACTGCTTTTGATACTAAGATGATCGCTAAGATTTTTTTTCAACTCATACATAGAATCGTCCGGATAACGATACGCCTCATCTGCATGCTTTTGCAACGCTTTAGAGACTTTTGAAGAGCATCCATACGGATTTTCATTACTTGCAAGCTTAATAATATCATCATTGTCAATACCAAACTCACGAACAACCAATTCAATAGGTTTACCTGCTTCATATACATTTATAGAATCAAGAATAGGGTTAAATTGCATTTTAGGCCTTAATATAACTTCCAAGCCATGTTATCTCATGACTATGGTTTTTAAAAACTTTTTGTACTTTCTCATCTTCTATATGTCCGTCAAAGTCAATATAGAAGATATAATCAAATTTGCTTGATCCCTTATCTGGTCTACTCTCAATCTTACTCAAATTGATATTTTCTCTCTCAAAATCTTGTAAAAAATGTACCAATGCACCCGCTTTATCAGCGTGCGCTATTTTAACAAGTATAGATGTTTTCGTATTTTCTGAACGTTCATTTTCAAAATCACTCAAAATGATAAAACGCGTTCTATTACTATGTATATCTTCGATATTTTCAAAAAGAACAGGAACGTGATAGAGTTTTGCCGCGATAGATGAGCAGATAGCAGCAGAATGCTCTTCAGTGTTGGCTAACTTTGCAGCTTTTGCTGTTGATTCAACGGGAATCATCTCCACATCTGCCAATCCATGTTCATATAAAAACTCTCTACACTGTCCAAAAGCTTTATCTTTAGAGTATATTTTCTTGATCTCTGATAAAGAGGAGTACTTTGTTACAAAACTTAAATGTATCGGCATTGAAAGCTCAGCGACAATTTTAAGTTCACTCTTTGCCAAAAGATCAAGTGTTTCACCCACTATACCGTCGGTATTGTTCTCAATCGGCACAACTGCAAATTTAGCACGTTTTGCTTCGACTGCTTTAAAAACTGAGTGTATCGACTCCATAGGCAAATAATCACACAAAGCTCCAAAACGGCTCTCTGCCGCTTGATGTGTAAAACTGCCCTCAGGTCCCAAGCAGGCAACTTTTTCAGGTCTTTCCATATTTCTAGCCGTTGCAAAGATCTCTAAAAATATAGCCTCAATCGCACTGCTACTTAATGTCCCGTCACTCAGACCGTTAAGACGCTCTAATATCTGCTGCTCTCTCTCAGGTCGATAGATTGCACTACCGTCTCTATTTTTAATTCTACCGACCTCTTGAACTACTTTCATACGTTCACTTAGCAGTTTCAATAACTGGTTATCGATACTGTCTATCGCGTCTCGACACTCGTTTAATGTCATGCACCTACTCCAATGTAATTATTATCATACTGACTCACATCCCTACAGATTAAAGAGGGATGCTGTTCAATCGGCAAGTTTGGTAACACTTCATCCACATTTTTAAATTTACCGCTAAGGACAAAAACACCCTTAGCACCCAAATTTTGTATGCCGACTAAATCACCTCTCATATCATCACTGATCATCGTAATCTCTTTAAAGCTCACCTCTTTATCCGTCTGGTTTGATAAAAGATCTTTTGCTTTTGTATAAAAGGCATCACTTGGTTTTCCCACAACCCTATAACTGCACCCTGCCGCAAACGATAACATTTTCAAGATAGAGCCCACACCTGGATAGCGTTTGCCGTCTTTTGCGTAAACCGTCGTCTCATGCATCCCTACAAGCTGTGCACCCTTTAGAATAAAACCGATCATATCTGCATACTCTTCATTGGTAAACCCTTTTTTGATACCGATTAATACAGCTTCAGGATTTGTATAATCAAGGCTATATCCCATCTGTTCTACTACCCTTATAAACTCACTATTTCCGTATGCCGCAATTCTATGTACCTTTACATTCTCTTCTAACACCATTAAAGGATCCAAATAGTTCTCTTTTGAAAAATGAAACCCAAGATTCTGTAGTTGTTTCATAAAATCACTACTACTGTGCTTCGTATTATTCGTTACGATCATATAGGGTATACCTTTATCGTTCAAATGATCGATAAATTTACACGCACCCTCTATCGGGCGGCGATGTATATCATCGATCAAAGTACCTTGCACATCGATAAAATACATTATTTCATAAGACCTAATTCAGAACTTATCAAATCATCAAAACTCTCACGTGGTCTGATTAAACGCGGTGTTCCATTCTCAACAGCTACCTCAGCGGCACGTCCTCTTGTATTGTAGTTGCTACTCATTACAAAACCGTAGGCACCCGCACTTCTTACTATAATAAGGTCATTATGCTTTGTTGGTGAAAGTGCTACGTTCTTCGCTAAGAAATCACCGCTTTCACAAACCGGTCCTACAACATCTGCTAAGGTTTGATCCTCATCTTTTCCGTAAAGTTCGACTTTGTGGTATGCGTTGTACAGACTCGGTCTAAGCAGATCATTCATTGCACCGTCAACGATAACAAAACGCTTCTCTCCATTAGTTTTTTCATACAATACTCTTGTCAAGAAAACACCCGCATTTGCAGTTAAAAAACGTCCAGGTTCTAATACAACGGTAACGTCAAGCCCTGTCAATGTAGACATAATTGCCTGTGCATAATCATAAGGTTTTATAGTGATCTCATCATCATACACTACGCCAAGCCCTCCACCGATATCAAAAAACTTCAGTTCTATGTCAATTGATTTTAAAGAGCGTACCAAATCAGCAACAATAGTTGAAGCATCTATGATAGGTTGCAATTCGGTAAGTTGTGAGCCGATATGAAAATGTACACCTACAGGCTCTAAAAATTCACTCTGTTTTGCATAAATATACATACGTTTTGCGATATCAATTTCTACGCCGAATTTATTTTCATGCAGACCCGTAGAGATATAAGGATGCGTCTTTGGATCGATATTTGGGTTCACTCGTATACTGATACGAGCCTTTTTATCAAGCTCTTTGGCTATCATCTCAACGCGTTTCATCTCTGCATCACTCTCTAAATTGATAAACAAAATATCAAGTACCAACGCTTCTCTAATTTCATCATCGCGCTTACCTACACCGCTAAAAATTATTTTGTATTTGGATATTCCGGCTGCTAATGCACGTTTTACCTCACCGATAGAGACACAATCGGCTCCAGCGTCCATTGACCCTAAATGCTGTATCACAGAAAGGTTAGAATTTGATTTTACGGCATATGATATTAAAGACTTTCTGCCTTTGAAAGCCTCCTTTAATTCACTAAAACGCTCTTTGATCTCGTCAAAATCGTATACATAAAGAGGTGTAGAATACTGGTTTGCTAGGGAGTCAAAATCACTCATCAGAATAACATCCTTGTTATTTTAAAATGTAGTGATTCTACCCTAACTCATCAAAAAAACAGCTAAAATTAAGCCTTAAAATACAAAACATGTTATAGTACGTTGAAACTACCACGTAGGGGAAATAGTATGAAAAAAATTTCAATTCTAAAAAAGGTCGTTGAAAAAATTAAATCTATTTTCAACTCGACTGAGGCGAAAACTAAATCAGACACACCCAAGGAAGAATTCACCAATGCTTCTAAAGAGAGCACGTATAAAAAAGAGCCTTTTCATGTAGAAGATACGAAAAAAGAGCGATCTAATGAGTTAACACCAGAGTTAATACTGGATATACTTTCCAAAAATAAATCAGGAATAAAACAGACGCAACTTTATATAGAGTTACCTCAATTTAGTCGTCAAAAGATTACGGCACTTCTTGCTAAAATGGATAAAGAGGAAGCTATAAAACGTGAAAAAAAAGGGACAAGTTATACAGTATTTTCAAAAAGCTAACGTAGCAATTAAAATACTATTTATTTCTCTTCTTGTATCAACACCCTCATTTGCAAAAAATTTAAAAAAAAATGTGATTGTAAAGATAGCAGAAGCTTCAGGAATTTGTTACTCAAGTAGAAGCAATACTCTATTTGTCGCAAATGATGAGGGAAAAGTTTTTGAAATCTCAAAAAAAGGTGATATTTTGAGAGAAAAAAAACTCGGTAAATATGATTTGGAAGGTCTTGCGTGTGATAATGAAAACGCAACACTTCTTTTTGCCGTTGAGGGAGATGATGCAATATTGATAGTCAATCAAAAAAATTTAAAAATAGAGAAACAGATTGCGATAAAACGAAAATTTCAAGGTAAAAAAATTTTAAAAAAGGATAAAGAGCATGGACTAGAGGCTATTACAATAGTCAAAAATGCCATCTTTCTTTCTAACCAATCATACAACAGATATCCTAAAGAGGATGCGTCTGTAATCTTTCAAATTAATACACTCAAAAAAAAGCGTGCAAAAATTGTAAAAGTGATAGATCACGGTTATGTAGATGTTGCTGCAATGACCTACCATAAAGATAATCTCTACATGATAAGCGATAAAAAAAATCTTCTAGTTATTTATGATATCAATGCCATGCAAACTCTTCAAGAGATAAAACTAAAAAAATTTGCTCAAGAGGGTCTCTGTTTTGATAATGAAAATATGCTCTACATTGCCGATGATGAGGGAAGAGTTTTAAAATTTCATCCAAGTGAAATCGGAATTAAATAGAAAGGAAAAAGTGATGGCTTCAGGAATTTTTGCCGTACTTGACGATATATCGATACTAGCTGATGATGTAGCAACTGCTAGTCATATGGCTACCAAAAAAACTGCTGCCATTTTAGGTGATGATCTAGCCGTGAACGCTCAAAAGGCAACGGGATTTGAGCAAAATAGAGAGCTAAGCGTCATCTGGGCTATTACAAAGGGATCACTGAAAAACAAAATTATTATCTTACCTCTAGCATTTCTTCTAAGTTCACTTGCACCCTCTTTAATAGCTTATATATTGGTTCTTGGAGGACTCTATCTGCTTTACGAAGGGGTAGAAAAAATAGAGGAGTTCCTATTTCAAAAAAAACACTCACAAGAGAGTAGAGAGCTGCTTGATGCAACTGAGGAGAATATCCTTGATGTAGAAGCGAAAAAGATCAAATCAGCAATCTTTACAGATTTTATACTCTCCATTGAAATAATTATTATCGCTTTAGAGAGTGTTTTACATGAATCTTTGAGCGTACAGATAATTTCTACTACTTTTGTTGCGATAGTAGCAACTTTTGGAGTGTACGGAATTGTCGCACTTATTGTTAGAATGGATAATGTAGGTTTTTGGCTTATAGAAAAAGAGCGTATAAAGAGCGGAAACTTTATGATTAATGCCATGCCTAAGGTTATACAGTTTTTATCTTTCATCGGTACAATCGCTATGCTGCTAGTCGGAGGGGGAATTCTTTCACATAACATTGAAATTTTTCACCATTATTTTATAGATACTCTGCCTCAAATAGTAAACGAGTTGCTTGTGGGTCTTTTTGTAGGAGCTACAGTTTTACTCATTGTTAAAAGTATTCGCGCTTTAAAAAGAAAAAAACAGCTATAACTGCAAAGCTTAAAATTTATACTTTAGCATTGCCTGCAGAGTGTTAGTTCTAAAATTTTTTTGTCCATAGTCGTACCTGTAGTATATCCACTCACAACCTATATATATTTGCTCATTAGTATCTAAAAGAGTAGAGATGTCAAAGAGCAGCTGGTTATGCGTGTTGATATCTCTTTTTGTCATGTCTAAAAAGCCATTTATATGTAAGCCATAGAGTGGTTTTGTTCGGTATGCAGCCGTCATTTGATAGCTATCACTCTCATTTATATTTTCGCTCTTATGATAGAGATTGATATTGACAAAGGTAAATAGCGGAAGTAATAAATCGATACCGATCCCACCCATATAAGCTCTATAATCATCTCCGACATTTAACTGAGTAGAAATGTACCAATCTTGTATCAATCCAAATGAGAGGCTCTTTTTGGATATTTTTGAAAGAGATACTCTTGGAGCCAACTCAACATATACATCATGTTCAGAACCGTCAAATTTTTTTCCATCTACCATATCGATAAACATAAAAAAATCACCGTATCCAAATGTACGAAAATGTTCAAACGTTACCGTAGTTTTCTTAGCATCCTTCACATCGTAGATAAATGCATCACCGTCAAAATTATCAGAATATAGCAGTTGTATATTACTAGTTTCAAAAGCGAATAGAGAGAGTGACGTACATAATAAAAAAACGACTATAATTTTCATTTATACTCTCTCATACAAATTAGATCTATGATATATACTACTTTTTTATCCTGCACAGTGATTATCAATACCTTCTAAATCATCTGCTTTTCTTTTAATTCTTGTAAAAAATTCTATCACAAAACTCCCATCCTCTAACTCTTGGGTATTAAACTCAAACCTCTCTTCTAAACGGCTAAAAAGGCCATGAGGTACGCTATGATTTATCATAACCAATCTTTTTTTATCATCAATGATAAACCTTAACCCAAGTAGTGCATTTACCATCGGTTCAGGTGCACCCCTATCGGAGCTATCAAAAGATATATATTCAATATCTGCGATCACATATCTAACAAAATCGACTGTTGTTCCCTCTACATTTAGAATTTCAGCATTTGGAGGGGGAAGATGTATTTGATTATTCATATTAAGAAACTCTTACTCTACAAGATTAGACTTCTTGCAGAACTCTAGTAGCCATCAGCTTTTCAAAGAGAGTTTTAATCAAGGCAGATGTTCCTAAGCGTAGCACTGTCTACGGTTAGGGTTATCTAACGAAGAGTAAAGCTCTCTTTGTAAAGCCCGTAGGGAGACTAATAAAGCAGTAATCTTGCACAAAACAAGAGAATCGTTTTTTGCGTTAGCAAAAATGTTTCTTTAAAAAAATGTTTTAACCTTAGCTACGGCTAGACTTAAAAATTTGTTTTGCACGATCTCACCACTTTTTTAGCCTCTGATGACTGCTAGAGTTTTGCAAGAAGTCTATTTATTAAGTTTAAATTCTTATAATTATACATTATTTTTGGGAGGGATTTAAGTATGCGTACAGAATATAACGAAGTACATGAAGACACATTGATGGAGTTTAACCACAATAGATTTGAGCTAGGTAATCCAACTGAAGTGAATGATAAAGGTGATACCATCCTTTTGACTTTCAAAGACGGTACAGTATTTACTTTAACTGGTGAATTTGTTAATGAGTACCGTGAAATGAAAGCCCATATGAAGCATAACTAGAAATCATCTTCATAATCTAGGTTAAAGCGGTCACGAAATGAATCATAGAGGATTGATCTGTCAATCTCTGTAGCTTCACTTTCGTTGTCCAAACGAATATCATCGCGTGAGACACGAACATCTTTTTGTGTCTCCTCTTTTAAGAGTTCCATTTTAAACTCCTTGATCTTAAGGGGTAGAATTATAATCGACAAAAAAATCAATTATTTTATGAGTTACTAAAAAAAGCAAAGACTGTGCCATTATGCAAGATTTAGAAGAGTTACTAGTTACGCACCTTAACAGTATTCGCCGTGTTGCACACCGTGTCGGTAGTACCATCCCTCAAGAGATAGAAGACCTTGTCTATGTTGGATTTGAAGCGGCCATCGAAGCATCAACCAGATATGACAACAGACAAAACGATTCATTTTGGGGTTTTGCACAACAAAGAATAGAGGGTGCGATGAAAGACTATCTACGCAGTCTTGATATTCACTCTAGATCAGATCGAAGTGTTCTTAAAAGAATTGATAAGCTAACATGGGAATATATGCAGCTTCATGATAAAAGACCTCCCCTAGATTGGCTTGCAAAAGAGCTCGATATTACTGAAAGCAAACTTATCTTTATACAACAGCATCTCAATCAAGAGGGAAATGTCCTTCAAGATGAGAGCAGCTATCAACACGTTGAAAAAGAGGTGGCAGAATACGAGGTGATGGAGCTTATAGAAAGAATTTTAGCCGATATGGGGGCAAAAGAGCAAGAGATAGTCAGGCTTGTCTTTTTCGAAGATGCGAAAAGAAAAGATATAGCGCAACAGTTTGGTTATTCTGAATCTTCCATGTCCCAATTCATTGCCAGACTTATGCGTAGCATTAAAGAGAAGTTAAATGATATGGGCATAAAAAACAACCCCCTTTTTGATGAGTAGACTTCTTGCATAACTCTAGCAGTCATCAGAACCTAAAGTTTTGCAAGAAGTCTAATTATTCGATACAATGATGTATTAGGAATTTTTATGAGAATAACTGAAGAAGAGATAGCACTGCAAGTTGAAGATTTTATAATCCAGTATTTTGAATTGGTCGAAGAGGTCACAGGTCACCATTTAGATTTTATAGAAGAAAATGAGCTCATTGTTCCTGAAATTGACTATGTGAAACTTAAACGTTTTATCGATACGGAGTTGAACAACCTTAAAAATTTTGACCCAAATATTACGGTAGGTCTTTTGTCAAAAGTATATAAAGACGTGGATGCCCTAACAAACTATATGATAGATTTTAAAAAAGGGACAAAAATTTCAGCAGTTATTTTTACCCGTGACTTTCTAAAAACCGTAAAACCCTACCAACAGCTTGTAGATGAGTTAACCTTGACAAAAAGTGCAGCTGATCGTTTTCAAGCACATATGCGCCAAACCGATGCTCAAATCGAAGCACTTGGAACACCCAGTACGCCTGAAGAGAAAGAAGAGTATAAACTACTAAAAAGAAAAAATGTGGATGCAATGCATCATTACATGGAATCTAAAGATAAAGCGACAGAGTTACAACAAGAACTTCTTGAACTTGAAGATGCTATGAAGGGTGAGTTTTTTGGACAATTTGATGAAAATAGAGACTACTATCTTGAACAGCTCTACCACATTATCAATGTGAAAACATACTACATAGACAAAATTCTATGGCACAATGCAAAAAAGAGTAATGCTATTCATAAGTTTTTTAAAGATGCACAGATTAAAGGTGATTACGATATGAAAACGTTTATTCAGTACTATCTTAGAAATATCAATATCAGTAAAACAAGCAAAGATGATTGGCACTCATACCTGCAAGAGTGTATAAAGGTACTATAAATGAATGCAGCTACAAAACATCTCTTTACAACCTATACCCCTGATGAAGTTGCAAAACTTATAGATTACGGTTCTGAAAAAAAAGAAAAACTCTCCGATGCAATGACAAGACTTCTTCAAGTCAAAAGTAAAATTCGTCTTTTTGACGGAATTGATGATAGATTTTTACCCAGTGTCGTTACAAATGTTAATTTTGTACAGTTTAAAGCAGGTCAGGCTATCGTAAAACAGGGGGATACTTCAAAAGAACTTTTTTTAGTTTTACGAGGTGAATGCGGCATCTATGTCGGCAAAGAGAAAATTGGTGTAGTCAAAGCAGGACAAGTTATAGGTGAAGTTGCGGGAATTTTTAACAAAAAAAGAAATGCTACGATCATCGCACTCAAAGAGAATAGCATGGCACTCTCATTTGCAATCAATGATAAAAATATTGCAAACCATGCAAAACAGTTTGTTGAACTCTATAGGAATCTTGCAAAAGAGCTGAGTATCAAACTTGAAGACTTAAATAATAAATATACAAAACAGTGTAATATCAATGGTGAGGATATGCTGGTATGATTTTTACTGCTATCCCAATATAACATTATGTAGTAACCTCCATGGGACAAAAAAAATTCTTACAGATAATCGTTGCTATTATAATTATAATCTTCGGAATTCTTAGCTACCGTGTCATTCAAGGTCTACCGAGTTTTCAAGAGATGTCGGATGCAATAAAATCTACTGAAAAAAAAGTAACAACAAATGTTGAGATTATTGAACAGATCAATTCAGTTACTCTTATTATGAATAAAAAAATTGAAAATGCAAAGTTTGATAATGAGTTGTTTCTTCTTCTTGATAGATTTATGGAGGAGCTATTTCTATCCGATATAGAAAAAAATCATCCCTCAGTTTTGCAAAAAATCAAAATCTCATTCAATCAATTTAAAAAAACTGCACAAAAAGAGCATGCAGTAAAATTTCTTACGGAAATTGAACACCTTCACGCAACTCTCTGTGATAGTATTCTTATAAGTTTTAAAAATGAGAACAAAGACGCAGTTACTCATTTAATAAAAGAAAATTCCAAGTTTGTTCAAAATGTTATTATCCTCTCTGTATTTGCTGCCATTACCTTCCTCTTTTGGGTCTTCAATCTCAATAAAAACATAAAAAGGCGTATTATCTTAGAGAATTCTCTAAAGGATTTAACAAAAAATTTAGAGATAAAGGTTCATGAGAGAACAAAAGAGCTAGAAGATATGCTCTATGTAGATTCTCTTACAAAACTAAGCAATGCTTTTGTTTTAAAAGAGGATATATCTAAAAGCTACTTCTCAACGGTTATTATGATACGTCTGAATGATTTTGGGCGTTTAAATCAACTCTACGGTGCATCTGCCGGAAATGTATTTTTGCTTGAATTTACCAAAATTCTTAAAGGTTACGTATCGACCAAAAAGTATAACCTTTATAGATATGCAGGTGTTGAGTTTGCCCTTTTTGACAATGCAGGTCTTATTGATACGGAACAGTTAGAAGAGGATATTGAAGAGTTGATAGAGCTTGCTCATAATAGCTGTATCGATATAAGTGCGGTTGATGAAATTTTCCAAGTTGATATTTCTATCGGTATAGCTTCGGGAACAGAAAAGGTACTTGATAAAGCAAGTACTGCACTTCGTTATTCTCGTGAACATAATCGCAGTTTTACATTTTACAACGTAAATATCGACAGAGACGATGAGAATAGAACTATACTAGATAGAAAAAAAGATATTAAAAAGACACTTGACGCCAATGGATTTATTCCCGTTTTTCAACCTATCGTTGATAAATATGAAAAGATCGTAAAATATGAAGCACTTATGAGAATGATAAGTTACGACGGCAAAAAAGAGCATATAATGACTCCTAATCATTTTCTAGATATTGCACTTAAAACAAACCTTTATCATAAAATTTCAGAGATGGTTATGCACAAAACCATTGACTATTTTAAAGATAAACAGATCGATTTTTCGCTCAATTTTACACTTTGGGATATGGAGAATAAAATCTTTATCAGAGAGCTTGAAACGCTTATAAAAGAGTATGACATAGGGGAGAGGGTTATATTTGAAATTGTTGAGACTGAAAGCATAGATGATTATGCAATGTTTAAAAGTTTTATTAACAGATTTAAAAAACTTGGTGTAAGAATTGCAATTGATGATTTTGGTTCAGGCTATTCAAACTTCTCCTATGTAATGGATGTAAAACCTGATTATATAAAAATCGACGGTTCACTCATCAAAAATATAGATCAAAGTAAAGAATCTTATATTCTGGTCAAGGCGATAGTAGAGCTTTCTCGTGCAATCGGAATAAAAACAATTGCCGAATTTGTACGCTCATCTGAGATTTTTGAAGTATGTAAAGAGCTGGGTATTGATGAATTTCAAGGTTATATCTTTTCTCGACCGCTAAGAGATATAAAAGATATTTAAATTTAAGAAATTTTAAGATAGAATTGCGCTTCAAATTTTTTCAAGGAATAGTTTATGTTAGAAGGCATTATTAGAAAGAGTATCGAAAAAGCTGATACAAAAAAGCTTCGTAGAGATGGTTATCTGATTGCAAATATTTACGGCAAAGGGCTAGAAAATATTAATGCAGCGTTTAAAGCGAATGATTACATTCGTACTGTAAAAAGCAAAGATAGCTTAGCGTTTGGAGTAAAACTAGACGGTAAAGAGTTAGACGTTGTAGTTCAGTCTTATCAAGTTCATCCAATAACAGGTGATCTTGTGCATGTAGATCTTCTTGTTGCACAAAAAGGTGTTGAAACATTTTACAACGTTCCGGTAAATGCAATAGGTACGCCGATAGGTTTAAAAAATAAAGGTGTTTTAATCATTTCAAAAAAACGTCTTCGTGTAAAAGCTGCTATTGAGAATGTTCCTGCTTCATTTGATATCAATGTTGATAATCTTGATACAGGTGATTCAGTACTTATTCGTGATATGGATATTCCGCAAAACATCACAATGACTGTAGCTGATCGTGTTTCTGTGCTTGGTGTAATTAAAGCAAAATAATGACACTTATTGTCGGTTTGGGCAACCCCGGAGAGGAGTATGCACAAACCAGACATAATATCGGCTTTATGCTTGTCGATGAACTCCTCAAATCTCATAACTACAACGAAATTTCAAAAAATGCTTTTCACGGTAACCTTTTTAAATCAGGATCACTTCTTTTTTTAAAACCCACAACCTATATGAATCTCTCAGGTAAAAGTGTTCAAGCAGTTCATAATTTCTATAAAGTTGAAAAAACTATTGTTATACATGATGATCTTGATCTTCCATTTGGAGCTTTGAGATTTAAAATCGGCGGCGGCTCAGGCGGGCATAACGGTCTGAAATCAATTGATTCTTATATCGGAGGTGAATATCTACGCGTACGCATGGGTATTGGTAAGCCGACACACAAATCAGAAGTACCCTCTTTTGTTTTAGAAGCTTTCAATGAGGATGAGAGTGCTCATCTAGATAACTGGGTAGAGCATACAAAAAAGGCAACGGAGCTACTCATACACAATAGCCTTGAGCATGTTGCATCAAGGTATAGTTTAAAAAGAGCCTAAATGAAAGAGCTATATTTTTATGTAGGAAAACACTACTTACGTTTTTTTGTAATCCTTTTTGGAGCACTTATCCTCTTTTTTGTAGGTTTTGACTATATGCAAAATGCGAAGAATTTAGCTAATTCGGCTAATATCCATCTTCTTTATCTCGTTTTTCAAACATTTTATGCGATGGATGTATTAATGCCTTTAAGTCTAATATTTGCTTTTATTGCAACCTCATTATACTTAATACGATCAAATGCTTTAGTTGCACTCTATGCACTTGGATTTTCAAAACGCTCCGTTTTAAAAGTATATGTACTCTTTTCGCTTATATTAACACTGCTTTATATTGGACTGCATGCAACACCTTTTGCATATTCGTATGAACGTGCAAGTAGTATCAAACATTACGGAAATTTGAAAAACTCCACTGAACAGCTCTTTTTTAAATATGACAGCGGTGAAAAACGCTACTATATATACATGGGTTACCTCTCACTTCTTGAACAAAAAGCATATGATCTGCGCCTCTTTGAAGTTAAAGATGAAAAACTGACCGTACTGCTTCAAGCAGATGAGGCAAGTTATGATGTCGAACGCTGGAAAATTCCAAAAGCCGGTCTTATACATACTCCAAACTCCTTAGACGATAAAAGATCAAGCATCAAGCTAGAAGAGAAGGAGAGTATTTACGTGCTTGAAGGTTTTCGCCCTTCAATTTTAGATAAAGTATATGAAGCGAGGATAAATTTTAGTATTATTGATGCAATTTATGCAATAAAACTTTTATCCTCCCAAGGTGTTAATACACAAAAAATCCAAAGCGCACTGAGCGCAATGCTCTTTTATCCATTCTTTTCCATCTTTACGATTATCTTTTTATTTAAATATGTCCCTCTCTCATCAAGACAAGCAAATCTACCGTTTTTTACTTTTGCATCAATTCTTGGTTCGCTGCTTTTATGGGGTATCCTCTTTTCATTTGTAAAATTGACACTTAGCGGTACGCTCAGTTTTCAGATAGGCATAATTTTACCGGTAGTTCTTATCGCTTTTGCATCTACATTTCGTAGAAAACAGATGCTTGTTTAATAGACTTAATAGACTACTTGCATAACTCTAGCAGTCTAATACAAAAAGGGTTTTATCTTCTTTGTTAAAGAGGAGATCGGTAACTCATCAAATTTATCAAGTGCAACCCAAACTATCTCTTCTTCACTATTCTCTTCCATCCTATATAGGTTTACGTTTAAACGATACTTTGTATAAGAGTGCTTAAATGTTCCGATAAACTGTTCATCTATAGGATCCACGCTTGGTAGTTCAAGCATGTTTTTATACATATCTCCCTTTGAAGGGATCAATGCGATTTTATTTTCTCGTATAAATACTCCTAAAAAGAGTTCAAGGTTTTCATATACTCTCTTCTTTTTTAGAGTATAAAATTCGGGATCACCTCTACCTTTGCAGCCACTCGCTAAAGGACACATTTCACACTTTGGATTTTTTGGTAAGCACACCATTGCACCTAAATCCATGAGTGCCAAATTGTGACTACGTGCATCTCTAAAATTTAAAAACTTAGTTGCATACTTCCAAACAACACTATCGCTAACTTGTGTAAGAGCAAAAAATCTCTTTAACACTCTTGCAATATTTGTATCAACTACCGCTACATTTTGCCGATAACCAAAACTACATATTGCACTGGCGGTATACTTTCCAATTCCTGGAAGTTGCACCAAATCCTCAATATTCTGTGGAAAATACTCTTGCGTTATCTTTGAACACTCATGTAAATTTTTTGCCCTACTATAGTAACCCAAACCGCTCCAAACACTTAATATCTCATCAAGTGAAGCACCTGCAATATCTTTTAATGTCGGGAACTTTTTCAAAAACAGGGGATAGTAATGCTCTTTTACTCTATTTACCTGAGTTTGTTGCAACATGACTTCACTCAGATATATATGATATATATCTTCACTCTTTCGCCATGGCAGCTCCTCTCTTCCAAAATGAGCGTACCACTCTAAAAGTCTATTTTGTAAAACTTCCAAACCACACCTATAATTACAACTCTACTAACTCTATACTAAAGCAGACACCGTTCTGACTATTTTCTACTCCCAAATATCCCGAGTGATGATCTTCTATAATTAGTTTTGACATATATAGTCCTAGTCCGGTACCATTTTTTGCTTTCTTTGTTGAAAAGTAGGGATCAAATATCTTATCAATAATCTCTTTTTCTATGCCGCCGCCGTTATCGCATATCTTGATACTCCTGCTGAGCACGCTAATTATAATTTTAGGATCCTCAATGGTGGAGTGTTCCAAAAAATTATCTTCTGCATTTTTTACGATATTTAAAATGACCTGTACAATCTCATTATCATAGAGTTCAATCTCTTCATTTGATTTATACTCCTCGATTAGTTCAATATTATACATTGTCAAAGAGGGTTTTATAATATCCAATGCACGACGCGTCACACTCTCAAGCGATATCTTTACAGGCTCCTTATTTGGTTTATAAAAGTCCCTGAAATCATTAATCGTCGTAGAAAGATTTTGTACATTGTTTTCAATTTTCTTTAGCGTATCTTCTAAAAAATCATAATGTTGTCCAATCCCCTCTTGCGTAGTGAAATCATAATCTCTTAGTTGGAGCTTTATACGTGTATTACCGGTCATAGCCGAAATTGAAGCAAGAGGCTGTCTCCATTGATGAGCGATCATACTGATCATCTCCCCCATTTGAGCCAGACGGGTACTATGCATTAACTGCTGATCTTTCTGCCTATTCTCTTTTATTGCCTTTACCAATCTTATATAGAGTGAAATTCTGCTAATAAACTGATCTGCATCTATCGGCTTTATTAGATAATCAACAGCTCCGATCTCTAAACCTTCAGTTTTTAGTTTTGTTGATGCGGTAAGAAAAACTATCGGTATATCACTACTCTCTTTTTTCGATTTTAAAATCCTTGCTACTTCAAAACCATCCATATTTGGCATGTATATATCTAAAATTATAAAATCAATTTTTCTATTTGCTACAATCTCTAAAGCTTCTTGTCCACTACTTGCTTTATTGATAATTAAATTTGCATCTATTTCCCCCAACAAATCTTCTACAATCAAAAGTATTGATTTAGAATCATCAACAACTAAAATATTTATTTCCATAATTCTAAACCTCTATTCACTAAAAAACTTTTCATCTGTACTAAAAAAACTCTAACCCGTCATCAGATTCAATCACTGCATCATTAAAAAGAGCCTCTAACTGCAATGAGTTACTTAAAAATGTCTCATCTAAAAAATGTATATCCTCAGCACTGCTTTGTATAAATATAGTATCAATCCAAATTTCTAGATCCTTCAATGTCGCTATAAGAATCGTAATTAACATGGCACGTTTCATACTATCTTCTAATTGTTCAATTTTTATACCTGTTAAAAAATTGGCTATATTATTAAATGTCTTTACGATTACCGGAAATGTTGCTAGTGAATCTATAATTCTTTGAAATTCATAAAAGTCTTGTACAATAACACCGATTTTAGAAAAAATTGTCGCCGTATCACTATTTTCAAGTTCATATAAAATAAACATTGCGTCATTAACGTTCTCTTGAAACTCCTCTATTTTATCAATAACGGTTGAGCCAATCTGCTCTATAAAAGTCTTACAATCAATCTTTTCAGAGTGTGTAGCACCAATATCTTTAATACGTTCAGTATCAATGACGTTCTTTGGTTCTATTTCAATTTTTAAACTCTTATATTCAGCTACTTTTGCATATTTATCATCTATATAACTACTTAATTGTGCATTATAGCTATCAATTTTGAGCTGCTGGTACTCTAACATCGTAATGTTGTTAAACGTATACATTGTATACTGCTTGTTATCTTTAAAATATATTTTATCGATATGAAGATTATAGATGTTTCTTCTAAGATTTAAAGAGATAGAAACTTTATTGACTGGACAAGAGAGTTCGACATCTTTAAGACTGGTAATCGTCCCCGCTTTATCTTCAAATAGAGTCTCTAAATCAAACTCATGATTAACAACCTCATCTTTTTGTAGAGTTGTCAAATTAATAAACTTGGAGTTGGCATATTTAACGATAGTGCCGTCATAAATTACAACCGGATTTGGACTATGGTCCAGTATAGAATTGAGTGTTTTTATATACTCTTTATCATTTTTTCTATTCTTTTGCGTCTCCTCTTCTACTCTTTTTTCCAAATGAGTATTTAACTCTTCAAGTTCTGTTACATCATCTCTTAAAGCAATATACTCACTTATTTCATCATTTTTATCCAAAATAGGGACAATAACTGACTTTACAAAATAGCTGCTGCCATCTTTACGTCTGTTTTGGATTTTACCTTTCCACACTTTTTTTTGACGAATGGTTTCCCATAAATCCTTGTAAAATCCAGCTGTAATGTTTTCATGCCTGACTATATTATGGCTAGATCCTATTAATTCATCCCTACTATAACCTGAAATCTTACAGAACTCATCATTGGCATATGTAATAACCCCCCTTGTATCTGTCTTAGAGACAATTGAACTTACATCTACAGCCCTTTTGTACTCTTCAAGTAATTTCTTACTCTCCTCTAACTCTCTATAATTGATAATATGTGTTGCTGCTATCTCTAGTTTAGAAAGAAATTTTTTAAATTGAACCGGTTTTAAGATATATCCATCAAGCCCTATGTCAATCGCTTTACCGGTATACTTGAAATCACTATAAGCAGTAATTACAAAGATAGGAACCCTGCTATCCGTCTCTCTTATTATTTTAGACATTTCCAACCCGTTCATAACAGGCATCTGAATATCTGTTAAAACAATGTCCGGTTTAAATTTTTTGAAAAGTTCTAATCCCTGTTGCCCGTTTTGCGCAACATACAAAGTTTTCACTATACTTTCAAGAAACTCAGAAAACTCCCCAGCAGTTTGGGTATCATCTTCTACATATAGGAGTGTTAATTTCGATAAGTTTCTCGTATTCATCTCAGTCTTATACACCTATGTAATAACATTTAACGTTATTCTACATAAATAAAACTTTAACTTCTTTCAAATTTTTTCGTTATTTTCTTCTATAAATTTCTTTACAAGCGGATCAAAATCTATATCGTTATAGCGCAACAGCATTAAAAGTTCAGAAATTAACGCAGCATACTGCGGTACACCCTTTTTTGAATAGTTTGTTACACTTTGTTGAGAAATATCCAACAGTCTTGCAAACTCCTTATTTTTGAATCCTGCAAAATTTATATTCTCTTTAAATTTTTTGTACTTCATAAATTTACCTTTTTAAAATAAAAAACTAATTCTACTATTATATTGTTGCAATTTGGTTGCAAACCTTTAACAAACATAATAATAATCATCTACTGCATAATATTTAACTTGACAAATATACTAATATTATTATATAATGACATCAATAGTTATAATAGGAGAAAAAATATGGATACTTTAGTTAACGGTGTTTTAATCTTTACACTTGTCGCTATTACAATAATTGTAATACAAACTTTAATTCCAAACAGAATAAATATGAAATAGATATATAAAGCATATCTAAAGAATAGTTCATATTTAAAGATTAGAACTTACATGTGCCGTTTTTTGGCAACCTAAGTTACTAAACACAAAAACCTAGCTCTATAAAGGCTACAATATTATGTGTTTAGTAACTTAACCGTATCTACAACTTATCTCTTTTCCCAATGTTAGTGCTTAATTAAAATCATACTTTATCAGCTAAAACAACTCACTCTTTTACCGTTTTTTAATAATTATCACACTATAATTGCGCCAACAAAGTGACAAGTAGGGAAATCTAGGCATTTATGTTTAGGTTGGTACGGTTTTAAACTCCGTATTTACGCTATCCGAACGAACTTTGAAACATAATTTTTGGAGATTTAAATGAAAAAAGTATTACTACTTTTATTGGCATTTGCCGGTGTTGCATTTGCTGCTGATGGTGCAGTTGCAAACGAAACTTTAAAAGCTTACTCAGTTATCGCTGCTGGTGTTGGTCTTGGTCTTGCTGCTCTAGGTGGAGCAATCGGTATGGGTCACACTGCTGCTGCTACAATCGCTGGAACTGCTCGTAACCCAGGTCTTGGCGGAAAATTAATGACTACTATGTTTATCGCTCTAGCGATGATCGAAGCACAAGTTATCTATACACTTGTTATTGCACTAATCGCTCTTTACGCTAATCCATTTCTTGGATAAGTAGCAAATATGCGGGCTTGTGCTCGCATACTTTTATCTGTTCCTCTATTTAATACCTCTCTTTAAACCTCATTTACGTTACATTACTGTAGAATTCCGTTAAAAATTTTTCAAGGGTATCTGTATGCCAAGAGCATTACTTAGTGTTAGTGATAAAAATGGAATAGTAGGATTTGCACAAGATCTCATAGGTCTTGGTTATGAAATAGTAAGTACGGGTGGAACTTTTAAGCTTTTACAAAATAGTGGAGTTGATGCTATAGAGATAAGTAGTGTAACAAAATTCCCGGAAATGTTTGACGGACGTGTAAAAACACTAAACCCTTTGATACACGGTGCGATACTGCACAGACGCTCTAACAAAGATGACGTCAAGCTAGCGAAAGAGCACGGTATAGTCGGTATTGACTTAGTATGTGTTAATCTTTACCCATTTAAAGCGACCATTGAGCGTACAGACGATTTTGATGAGATTATCGAAAATATCGATATCGGTGGACCTGCGATGGTTAGAAGTGCCGCAAAAAACTTTGCAGATGTAATGATCGTTACAGATGTCCATGATTATGACTCAATTATAGATGCGATAAAAAAAGATCATGCCGATATCGATTTTAGACGCTCTTTAATGGTCAAGGCATTCGAACATACGGCTGCATATGATAGTATGATTGCAAACTATATGAATGAGAGATTTAACGAAGGTTTTGGCGCAAAACAGTTCATCGTCGGTTCAAAAGTGATGAATACGAGATATGGTGAAAATCCACACCAAAAAGGCGCTCTCTATCAATTTGACAACTTTTTTACAACACACTTTCATCCTTTAAAGGGAGAGCCTAGTTTTAATAACTTTACAGATATGCACGGTGCACTTAAAATTGCGGCTGCATTTGATGAAGCTTCGGCTGTTTGTATCGTAAAACATGGAAACCCGTGTGGTTTTGCTATCAAAGATACACTTCTTGAGAGCTATACTGAGGCACTAAAATGTGATCCTGTTTCAGCTTTTGGCGGTGTTGTAGCAGTAAACGGTACGGTTGATAAAGAGCTGGCACTCAAGATGAATGAGATTTTTCTTGAAGTTATCTTAGCAGCTGATTTCACCGAAGAAGCCCTTGAAGTATTTAGTGCAAAAAAGAGAATAAAACTTTTCTCACAACGTCAAGAGCGCCTATCAATTCCGAGTGATCTTAATGACTTTAAACATGTTGAAGGCGGTTTTGTCTACCAACATGCAGATGAAGTAACAGATGATGAAGTAGCCAATGCAAAATGTGTTAGCGAACATGAAGCAGACGAACGTGAACTTAGTGATGCACAAATAGCTTGGCAAGTTGCAGCACTGACAAAATCAAACTGTGTTATCTATGTCAAAAACGGTGCAACCGTAGCTATCGGTATGGGAATGACCAGTAGAGTCGATGCTGCAACTTGTGCACTGAAAAAAGCAAAAGAGATGGATATTGACGTTAGCGGTGCAGCACTGGCCAGTGAAGCATTTTTTCCATTTAGAGATAGCGTAGATGCAGCTGCGAATGCAGGAGTAAAAACGATTATACAACCGGGCGGTTCAATTAGAGACGATGAAGTTATAGAGGCTGCAAATGAGCATGGTATAGCTCTATACTTTACGGGAATTCGTCACTTCCTACACTAAAGGATATTTTTGTCGTCTAAACAGATTTCACTATCGGGTTTTGTCTCAAAAGTACAACAACTCTCCATCAAGGTTGCGAATAAAGGATTTACATCGCTAACCGTGCTGGATAACTCAAGTGAAAAACCTCTTTTTGTTTTAGTCGACAAAGATAGATATGATCAGCTTGTAGAGAAAGCGGGCGTAGTAGAAGATCCATCAAGTCAAAGTGAAAGACGTAAAGATCCTTCCCAAGCGCAGCAACAACTCCTTAAAATAAAAAATAGATTTCCATTTTTTGAAGGAATTTCCGATAAAGATATTGTTGCTATCACCGAAGGTATACGTTTTTTAAAGATGAAAGCAGATGAACCGATTTTTTTTGCAGGAGAAACCGATCAAGATATTTTTATTATCTTAAAAGGTTCCGTTGAAATATATATTACGGATGACAACGATAATGAAGTAGTACTTGCGACACTTGAAAAGGGATCAGTTTTTGGTGAAATGGCATATATTACCAATGAACCGCGTAGTGCCCACGCAGCGGCGAGTGACAATAATACGTTAATTCTCTCTTTTAAAATTTCAGAGAACACAGAGGGAATGGAGAAGGTTTTTAATATTCTTTATGAAAATTTCATTCAAATTCTTTCACAAAATTTGAAAAATACCAATCAAAAGCTTTTTGGGAAATAGATGATGAATTTAAAGCACAATATATTAATTGTTGATGACAGAGAAGATAATCGCTATGTCGTAAAACTTCTTTTAGAAGATGAATTTGAAAACATCAATTGTATCGATGCATCATGCGGAAGTGAAGCTCTAGAACTTATAAAAGAGGAAAAAATCGATCTAATACTGCTTGATGTACAGATGCCAAAAATGAGCGGTTTTGAGGTAGCTAAAATTTTACAAGAGGATGAACGTTATAAATATATCCCGATTGTATTTCTCACTGCTGTGTTTACAACCGATGAATTTGAGCAAGAGGGATTGAACCTCGGCGCAGTCGATTATCTAAAGAAACCGATAGAGAATAGAGAGCTTATTAATAAAATTAGACTCTATCTAAAAATCTTTGAGCAGCAATCAGAACTTCAAGAGTTCAATCAAGAGCTTCAAAAAAAGGTGGAACTTGGCATTGAGCAGAACAGAATAAACGAAGAGATGATGCTACAACAATCTCGCCATGCACAAATGGGTGAGATGATAGCGATGATCGCACATCAATGGAGGCAACCGCTTATGGAGGTGAGCACCACTGTTGCTAAACTACAAATGGAAGCAGAATTTGGAAAACTAGATTCAACTAAAATCATACCGACATTAGAAGCTATGGATTCAACACTACAGTTTTTATCTAATACACTTGATGATTTTAGAGACTTTTTTAAACCAAGAAACAATGTTAGTGAAGTGAATATTGGTGAGATATTGGACAAAGCAGTTGAATTTATGTCATCTATGATAGAAAAATATGAAATTTTTATCAAAAAAGAGTACAATTTTAAGACCAAGAAAAAAATATACGGCAATGAACTTTTACAGGTTATTATAAACCTCATTAAAAATTCTATTGAAGCATACATGAGTAGGGATGCTTCAAAAGCATTTATCAAGATTAAGGGTAAGGAGTTTGAGAATAAACTTCAGATCATAATTGAAGATGAAGCCGGCGGTATAGACGAGAAAGTAATAAGTAAAGTATTTGAACCATACTTTACAACAAAAGATGAACAAAACGGGACGGGCCTTGGTCTTTATATGTCAAAGACCATAGTTGAGAAACATCTAAACGGAAAGTTAATAATTAATAATAAACCTAACGGAGTGGAGGCTATAGTAGAATTATGAGTAAATTAGAAAAATTAAGTGAAGAGCTAAGAGGTAGAAGCCTTTTATATGTAGAGGATAACGATAACGTACGTGAAAAAGTTGTAAGTCTGTTAAATCTTTTTGAGATTAACCTTCTTGAGGCTAGAGATGGGAAAGAGGGTCTGGTAATGTTCAGACGTCATCGTCCCGATATCGTTATGAGTGATATCAATATGCCAAAAATGAACGGTATGGATATGGCAGCAGCTATTAGAAGACTTGATAAAGATACACCAATCGTAATAATCACTGCTTATAAAGATGAAGAGTTACTCTTTGATGCTATTGAGCACCAAATTACGCGCTATATGATGAAACCGGTTAATAAAAATCAGATCATCGATGCTTTACAAAAATGTGTTGATATGGTGAAAAACCGTCCTAAAACTATTGAGCTAATTGATGGGTTAACATATGATATAAGCAAAAAACAGCTCTTTAGAGATACGGAGCAGATCGTATTAACAAATAAAGAGATTAAACTCTTAGAACTACTAGTAAACCATAGAAATATGGTCGTAACATACGATATGATTGAAAAATCTATCTGGAAAGGCGGCGGTATGACAATTGAGGCGTTACGCACACTTGTAAGAAGCCTTAGAAGAAAAAGTCATGCAGATCTTGTACAAAACCTTTCAGGTGTCGGTTATAGATTGGAATTAGAGGAATAAATTATACTCATAGACTTATAAAACTTGATTGACATTGACTAAACCTTGTGATACAATTCGCATAATTAATATATTCAATCAGGAATGAATTGTGAGTAATAGCTTATATGAAACATTAGGGATCAACAAATCGGCAAGTGCCGATGAGATCAAAAAAGCCTATCGTAGATTGGCACGTAAATATCACCCTGACGTTAACAAAGAGCCCGGTGCAGAAGATAAATTTAAAGAGATAAATGCTGCTTATGAGATATTGAGCGATTCAAAAAAACGCGCTCAATATGATCAATTCGGTGACTCGATGTTCGGCGGTCAAAACTTCCATGATTTTGCATCCTCACAAAACAGTCAAAACATTGATCTAGACGATATTCTTCAATCAATATTCGGAGGCGGCGGCGGTTTTGGCGGTACCAGTGGTTTCGGCGGCGGCTTTGGCGGCAGAGGCCAAAGTGTTAACTTAGATATAGAAAGTTCAATCACTATCGCATTTAGAATCTCTATTCTTGGTGGAAAACATAGCATCAACCTGAACGGCGAGAGTTTTGATATAAAAATCCCTGAAGGTATCAAAGACGGTGAAACCATGCGTGTTCGCGGTAAAGGCAAACAGATGGGCGGACGCAGGGGTGATCTGATGATAAAGGTCAATGTTGCCAATGATCCTGAGTATGAGCGCGAAGGCAATAACCTCATCAAATCTTTTGATATTTCACTCAAAACTGCACTCTTTGGAGGTAAGGTGAAAATCGATACGCTTCAAAAAGAGATCAATCTTAAAGTTCCTTCAGGTACAAAATCGATGCAGAGATTTCGTGTCAAAGAGCTTGGTGCGATGAATAGAAAAACAAAAGTAAGCGGAGACCTCTACCTTCAGGCAAACATTGTTCTACCAAACATTGATGATTTAGATGAAAGTTTAGTAGAGCAGATGAGAGAAAAACTTCCGGAGCTAGAAAATGCATAATTATGATGAACCCGTTTACCTAATCAGCGTCGTAGCAAAAACACTTAATATACACCCACAAACTCTCAGACAATATGAGCGTGAAGGCCTAGTTATCCCTTCTAGAACAGAAGGAAGAATTAGACTCTATTCGCAGCGTGATGTTGATAAAATAAAAATGGTTTTAAGACTGACTAGAGAGTTAGGAGTAAATCTTGCAGGCGTTGACATAGTTCTTAGGCTCAAAGAGAAGATTGAAGAGATGGATGCTGAAATGGAGTACTTAAGAGCAGAAATTCATAAAAACAGCAATAGAAATACTGTTCCAAATGAGAAATCACTAGTACGTAAAAGAAGTACCTACGAAGTTATAATTTTTCAAGACTAACAACCTCTTTTACTCTTTTATCCTCTTTATAACTGCGCCAAGAGCGCTGAATTTTTCCTCTAACTTTTCATATCCTCTGTCCAAGTGGTAGATTCTATGCACGTTTGTCACCCCTTTTGCAACAAGTGCAGCAATTATAAGAGCACTACTAGCACGCAGATCCGTTGCCATCACATCAGCACCTAAAAGCTCAGCTGGTCCATTTACTGTGACAATAGAGTGTTTTAAATTAAGTTTTGCTCCCATACGTTTTAGCTCACTCACATGCATAAAACGATTTTCAAACAGTCTCTCTTCAATGATGCTAACTCCATTAGCGATTGTAGCAACGGCCATAAATTGCGCTTGCATATCTGTAGGAAATCCAGGATACTCTGTCGTACTTATTTCAGCAGGTTTTATTGTCTGAGCCTTATGTATAGTAATGCTATCAGTCATCTTCGTAAAGCTAAAACCCATCTGTTCAAACTTTGCAAGAATAGCATCAAGATGTTCACTCATAACATTAGTCAGTGTAATTTCAGAGTTTGTTGCAGCTGCTGCGCAAAGATAGGTACCTGCTTCAATTCTATCACTTATAACGGAAAAATCAGGAATCTCTATAAGTTTTCCACCTGTTCCGATGATATGCAGTTCATCGCTGCCTATCCCTCTAATTTTAACACCGCTATCTTCTAAAATTTCACAAAGCTGTACAACTTCGGGCTCTTTTGCGGCATTTACTATCTTTGTTTCACCCTCGGCTAGTGCAGCTGCCATAACGATATTTTCCGTGCCAGTTACGGTGATTTTATCAAAAATTATCGTTGCACCTTTAAGTCCGTTAGGTGCTTTTGCATTTATATACCCATTTTCTATAATAATCTCTGCCCCCATCAATTCAAGCGCTTTTAAGTGCAGATCAACAGGACGTTCACCAATGGCACAACCACCAGGAAGTGAGACTTCACAATGTCCAAAACGTGCAAGAAGAGGCCCTAATACCAATATAGAGGCTCTCATCGTACGCACGATATCATAGGTTGCTTTTGTACTATTAAGCGCTGACGTATCAATCTTTAAAGTATGATTGTTTAATGTATAACTTGAGCCAAGTTTTTGTAACAACTGTAAAAGGGTCTTAATATCGGCAACTTCAGGCATATTGCCTATTGTTATCTCATTCTTTGACAATATACTCATAGCAATTAGCGGAAGAGCTGCATTTTTAGCACCACTGATACGCACTTCTCCGCTAAGAGTGCATGGTCCTGTTATTTCTAAATAATCCATAACCCGTATTGTATAGGGCTTATGGTAAAAATTTGATATAATCTTAACTATTTTCTACTACTTTGGGATTGAGATGAGTGATGCACTAGAAAGATTGCGTTCGTTGACAGATAGAATTAGCAGTTTTGAACTCGCACGTACACAGAATCTTAAAGATCTAAAAAAACTCTATGACTCCTTTTCCATAGACAATGAAGCTGTAAATTTTGACAATATTTTTAACTTTAGTGCAATGAACCTAGCAGGTATAAGTCTGCAAGAGGAGACGCTCGGTGAGATAAAAGATAAAAAATATGTGCAAATTATAGTGATTGAGAGTGCTAAAGGGGGACAAAAAGCTAAAAATATCAATCTAGCATATTTTGGTCGTTCAGATAAACTTGATGCGAATAAAAAATCAGAAATCGTAGAATTCGTATTAAGATGGCGTTTTGAAAAGAGTTTTCGTTCAATGCAACACTACCATGACATGATTAACCTTAACAAGAAGAGTAGTCATGGCTAATTTTTGGTTACGTCTATGGTTATACTGGTTTATCTTTTCTAATGCAGTTGCACTCATCAGTGCAGCAATTATCTACCTCTTAGCCTACGCTTTTCTCTACTTTTCATATGACAATAGTTTATCTGAGGCTATCAATACCCTAGCAATATTTAGTGCTAAAATAGGCTGGGCGGCAGGTTATCTTGTCGGTCTACTTATTGTTCTTAAAAGATTATTTGGAAAAAATTTTTCCGGATACTCCATTCAAATGTATGATTGCAAACTCGAAAATCCACTTGAAGAGGTTTTTGTTAGTGATACATTAAGACTATGGAGAAAATGGCTAGTGCGAATTGCTTGGTCTTTTATTATCATTATCATGTTTATGGTAATGCTTCATTTTGCAGGAATTGAAGGCTTAATAGGGTGGATAAATATATACTCTATCTGGTTTTTTGTCTCAACGTTTGGAGGCTGGATTCTTATTCTTACAGTAAGTAAGTGTCCAAGGGTAAAAGTGGTAAAAAGGAATAGTAATTGAAAATATTCGTTCGATGTGAATCTGTTTTATTGCAACGTGCATTAGAACTTTTTCTTTCCGATCATCTAGCAGCATTTAAAAATGCTGATGTAGTCATAAGCGATAGAAGAGTTAAAAGCTCAAAAAAAGTTATCTATATAGCCTCTCATGGGGGAGCCGATCTAACAAAACCATTTTCTAGGGCGCAGTTAATGATGGTATTAGAGGAGTTTTACGTCAATCAAGAGAGAATTGAGCAGATACAAAGATTGAGCGCCGAACTAGAAGATAAAAGAGATTTCGGAGCTCTGTTAGAGGGTGGATTTGAAGAGAGGTTAGAGACTTTAACAAAAGAGTTTGTTAAAGATGTTGTCTCTATCGTAAAAGAGCACTATGCAAAAGGTTAACCATTTTAAAATAATTGCAGGTAAATTCAAGGGTAAAACCTTAGATATGCCCTCCCTTGATACTACTAGAAGTTCAAAAGCAATTCTCAGAGAATCATACTTTAATAAACTCCAGTTTGATATAGTTAACATGCCCTTAGTTGAGATGTTTGCAGGAAGCGGCTCAATAGGACTTGAAGCACTCAGTAGAGGTGCAAGTGATGTCTATTTTTTAGAAAAGAATAGAGAAGCATTTACAGTTTTACAGCGTAATATCCGTACTCTTGGCGCCGATAAAAATGCCCATACATTTTTTGGTGATAGTTTTGGAACAATCGGTGAAGTTCTTCGCCAACTAAAAACAAAACAACAAAAAGCCTTTTTTTATGCAGACCCACCTTTTTCTATAAGAGATGCGCAAGAAGAGATCTATATAAAAACTTTTAAGATGCTTGAATCATTACCGCAAGAGGTGGTAGAAATGATTACCATTGAACATATGAGTGGACTTGAATTACCAAAAAATATAGGTGTTTTTCATTTGGATAAAACTAAAAAGTTTGGCAAAAGCTCCCTCTCATATTTTCTTAATTCAAACTCTTATTAACTTTTTTTAATGCCTAGTTTAGGTACAATACTCATCAATTAAATGATGGAAATATGGAAATATTGATAGTATGAAAATAACACAGATGATCGTAAAAGGAAAAGTACAAGGTGTATTTTTCAGAGCCAATACCCAAAAAAAAGCAACACTTTTGGGTCTGAAAGGGTATGTTAGAAATTTAGAAAATGGTGATGTCCAAGTCATAGCATCAGGTGCTGATGAAAAGATAGATATACTGCTCGATTGGATAAATCGCAGCCCAGAAGGTGCTGAAGTTCATGATATAGAGCTAAAAACTTTTGACATCGATAAAGAATTTAAAAAATTCTCTATCCGAAAAGATTAATCTTTCATATGTTTGTAAAAGTAGTTTGTAGCCTCGACAAAACCGTCTACGCTTCCGCAGTCAAAACGTTTACCTTGAAATTTAAAGGCTAGTACCATCCCCTTTTTTGCCTGATTTTTAAGTGCATCGGTGATCTGTAACTCTCCGTTTTTACCCGGTTTTGTCTTTTCAATCACCTTAAAAATATCAGGTGTCAGAATGTACCTGCCGATAATTGCCAGATTTGAAGGTGCTTTATCGTTGTCAGGTTTTTCAACCATGTCTGAAACCATATAGACTCCTTTATCAATCTCTTTACCGGAAATCACACCATATTTGTGAACCTGATCTTTTGGCACCTCCATTATTGCAACGATTGAACACTTATACTTAACGTAGAGATCAACCATCTGTTTCAATATTCCGTCACCGCCTGGATTTATACACAAATCATCGGCAAGAATTACGGCAAATGGATCCTCCTCACCTACTAATACCTTCCCTTTATAAATAGCATCACCAAGACCTTTCATCTCATTTTGTCTTGTATAGGTGAATGTACATTTATCCATCAAAGTTCTAATATCTGTTAGAAGTGATTCTTTAGAGGAGCCTTTAATCTGATGCTCCAGCTCATAGCTGATATCAAAATGATCGGTAATAGCACGTTTTCCACGTCCTGTAATGATCGACATAATATCACATCCGGCTTCAAACGCCTCCTCAACACCGTATTGAATAAGCGGTTTTGTCAAAATCGGTAACATCTCTTTTGGCATCGCCTTAGTCGCAGGTAAAAATCTTGTTCCATATCCTGCTGCCGGGAATAGACACTTTGTAATCATTTTTTCTCCTTCATATGTCTTATTTTACTTGTTCCAAAATATTTAAACATCTTATCCTCATCTACACCAGCCTTAATCCACATAGCTTGAAAAGGCTCTAACTCTATATCATATGTGCTAATCTTTTGAACACTGATAAGATCTTCCGCATCTAAAAGCATGTAATCTGGCAACTGGCACTTAACTACTTCATCAGAAAAGTTATGAATTGTCAGGATATGATCATGCAGATCACTACTCTCTTGATGAATAACAAAGAGTTTATCTGAGAGATCTAAAAAGGTAAACGCGCCGTATGGATTAAACGCACTCTCATTAATACGAATAGAGAGAAGTTTTTTATAGCTTTTAAATACCATCTTCTCTAATGTACCCTCGGTAGAGAGCTGATTTTCTAGCCACTCATAATTAAATTTCAGCCTATTAATAGAACGGTTCACTCCGCTCATCTTCACGCCGTCTTTAAAATTTCTTGTTCCAACCAATGAGTGAAAATATATTCCGGGGACTCCGGGCATTGCAAGCATTACAGCTTGAGTGAGCATCATCCTTTTTGCTCTAAGTGTATTTTCAGCACTCTCATCCGTTATGAGATCAATAAAACTGCAATTTAACTCATAAACACTTTGACCACCCTCTCTATTTGCTCTATACGAAACTAATCCACCATTGTTTTTTGTAGTAGTTACAAGATTTTCTATCTCTTCATCACTGAGTATATGTTTGACGGGACGTAGTCCTATGCCGTCATGACTAGCTGTAAAGTTAAAAAAGCAGACCTTATCACTTGGAAGACTCAATGTCTTTGCCCAGCCAGTAAGCTTTTTCGTATCGTTTGTCAAAATAGAGTGTGCAAGCAGCGGCGGCAGTGCAAAGTTATAGACCATCTGCGCCTCATCATCACCACTTCCAAAATAGGAGACATTTTCATTATGCGGTACGTTTGTTTCGGTGATGATTATAACTTCCGGTGCCACTTCGTGCAGAACCTCACGCATGAGCTGTATCAACTCATGCGTCTCATTAAGATGCACACTTCCACCACTTATATCTTTCCATATAAAAGCAATCGCATCAAGCCGAAGCAGTGTTGCACCCTTTTCTATGTAGTAAAAAAGAGCATCTAGCACGGCTAAAAGTACCTTGTAATTTTTATAGTTTAGATCAACCTGATCTTTACTAAAAGTAGTCCATATATTTCTTACCCTACCCTTACTATCTGCAAACTCATGCAGTAGCGGTGAAGCGCGAGGTCGTACAATTTTACTCAGATCAATCGTTGGATCCATATCTATAAAATATTCCTCATATTCAGGATCATTATTGAGATATGCCTTAAACCATTTGGAGTATTGAGAACAGTGATTAATTACACCGTCAAACATAAGACGAAAATGTTCACTTAAATCCTCTATTTCACGCCATGAGCCCATCTGAGGGTCAACACTACTATAATCAACAACCGAAAAACCGTCATCTGAAGAGTATGGATAAAAAGGCAGAATATGCATGGAATTAATAACATCTTTCACATGTGTATCTAAAAAAAGTTTCAAAGTTGCAAGAGGGGCTTCATATACTCTTTTTACCTGATCTCCATATGTGATTAGCACTACATCTTTTTCACTCAGATGATACATACTCGAACTTATTCGCTCTTTATATTTACACCACATCTGTACAATTAGCTCATTGGCCTTTTTTGCATCTTCATCACTGTAGAGAATTCGTAAACGCTCCTCTATTGAGAGTTTCTCATAACACTTCATCTTTTTTCCTACTCTTTTATACTTTTTCCGTTATCTTCTAAAACAGCATGACAAAATTTTTCAGAAAACTCAGGTGAAACGGAACGGACACTAATCCAAGCTGAGAGTGAAGGTACCCCTAAAGGATCTTTTATAAAATCAATTTCAGCATCATGCAGCGCTTCAACAAAAACATCCACTGCCTCATATTCCTCTTGTCTGTTATAGCTTAATCCGTTGATTTTTGAAAGAGCATTATATTTTTGTATCGTATATTGCGCCTCTTTTGTATAACTTGCCAGAAGCGTTTTAAATGTAGACTTAGTAAAAACAATACCCTCTTGTGAAAGTACTCGAAAAATAGTTTGTGCAATATCATTTGCCATCTTTTTAATGCCACCGCCATCATGCTTACCCAAAGATTGATGTTTATGCTCATATGTATCTAAAATCTCTGTTTGGCAGATTCTTTTAACAGATGTTTGATCAAAAAGCTCACTCAGTGTTGAAACTTCTAATCCCCATGTCGGTGAAATTCGGATACCCCGAGCGATATTTCTTACAAAAGCAAACTCACCTGAGAGTGCATAGCGAAAACTATTCATATACTCTAAATATCTGCTTGTTCCTATCGTCTTTTCAAGAGCTTTTAGTAGCGGACTATAAAAGAGTCTATTCGCCCTACCGTGCAGCTTATCGGTAACTCTTGAGTAGTATCCTTTATTGAACTCAAAATCAAGTGCCGGATGCACTACGGGATAGAGTAACCTTGCAGGAATTTCACGTGTGTAGTTAACAATATCACAATCATGAAGAGCTATGGCATATGCATTTTTATCATTAAGGATATATCCCATCATAGTCCAAACGTTACGGCCTTTCCCTTTTATATCGATACTACTAAATCCGTGTGATGCAAGCTCTTTATAAAGCCTTTGAATATGTGGTCCATCATTCCACAGAACATCAACATCCGTTTTTATAACGGACATCATCTCCTTGACCTTTTCAAACTGCTCTTTTGTTGCACGATCTAATCCAAGTACAATTTTATACAGATACTTGACATCTTTTAACTCTTCAATGATCTTTTTCATCGCATCAGTTTCAAACTCTGAGTAGAGTGCAGGCAAAAGTAAGACCATATTTCTACGTTTTGAGTGTTCTAAAAGTTCAGCCTCTAAATCTTCCAAAGAGCGTCCCCCGACCTTTTGAAGTGTTGTTATAATCCCGTTTTGAAAAAAATCTGCCATGAATAATTACCCCCTATAAGCTATCATTATATCCATTACGTTGGTGCCCGTATATCCCGTCGTAATCAATGCGTTGAGTTTTTTAAAAAACTCGTTAGAGTTAAAATTTCTCAGATACAGATCAATATCAAGATTTAAAATTTCAACCTCTAATTTCATCTTTGAATCTATAATGGCACCCGCATCTTTAGAATTACCGTCTATCCCATCTGTTCCCGCACTAAGTAGTGTAATATCCAAATCCTCTAACTCTTTTAAAGCTAGAAGCGCAAAATGCTGATTTCTTCCACCCACACCAGAACCGAAAACTTCAACCGTACATTCACCTCCAGCGATAATTACCTCACCGCTTTTAAGTTCACTTGTTAACTTAATGAACTCTTTAGAAGCAATTGTAACATCTCCACTTATACTTTTTTGTATAATTTTTGATCGTAAGCCAAATTTCTCTGCACTTTTAGCTGCATTTTCTAACGCTTTTTGATTATTTGAGATAATGTGATGGTAAATATTTTTTTTAATCTCTTTGGGAGTCTCCTCTATTTTTTGATCCAATCCCGATTGAATCACCTCTCGAACACTTTGCGGTAATTTGTCCCAAACAGAAGCTGTAATTTTCTTTACATCCAAAAAAGTAGTGCTATCAAAATAGAGGGGTGCTGAAGCGATGCTCTCTAAATCATCACCGATAACATCGGATATGACAAGAACTACGACAGTAGCTTCCGTTTTTTTAGCAAGCTTGCCCCCTTTGACTAGAGAGAGATGTTTTCTGACAGAGTTTATCTCAGAAATAGAAAATCCGTTTTCAAGGAGAATTTTTGTGGTGGTTGCAAAATCCTCTAACGTAATTGGTTCAATGGGATACTCCAAAAGTGCCGAACTTCCGCCTGAGAGGCAATAGAGTATCAAATCATCTTTTTTTGTTTCTTCGAGCGTTTCTAGAAGTTTTTTTGCACCCTCTATACTTTTTTCTGAGGGTATAGGGTGCGTGGAAACATAGTGATCTGCAAACTCTAATTTTGCATCTTCTATAGGTGAGATTACACTCCCTCCCACTATTTTCTCTTTTAAAATATTTTCCATCTCTTTTGCCATAGCAAAAGATGCTTTTCCAGAACCGCATAAGTAGATGTTGTTATATCTTTTTAGATCATAACTACTTTCTAATACATGTAAGTGTTCCTCTTCCAAACTTACGCTATTTTTTATAACATTAGCCGGAAGTACAGATGTTAGCGCGTCATTAAATATTTTTAAAACTGTTGCTTTTCTAGACATTAAAAAGCTCTTTTAGCGAACTATTCCAACCCTTAGAACTCTTATACCGTGCGCGTACTAAATTCGGTAGATCAAGTGCAATGAATGTCTCATCATGTCTAGGAATAAGTATCGGCAGATCAGCAGCTTGTAGCATCTGTATATCGTTTTTGCTATCCCCTAATGCTATAACATAAGGCTCTTCTTCAATAGTATCTGCAAAAAGTTCAACAACTCTTTTTACTGCAACACCCTTATCCTGTTTCTCACCCATCAAATGGAAAAAACGTCCCCCTTTGGTTATTTTAAACCCTTGTGCAGCGGCTTCTTCTTCAATCTGTGATAGTTGCTCGTCAATATTTAAAACAAAAGGTTCGCTAAAATCTCGCTGCTTTGCCATATTTGCATGATGATTATCCAGTTTTGTAAGTCTTGAAATCTGATAGGGACTCATATTCGAAAAGGTACGTACATCAAAATAGTCATGCGTTTTAAAAAAATGTTTACACTCACAATATGTCTTTCCCAATTCAATAACTTTGTATCCATCTTTTTCAGTATGCTCTTCAACATTAAAACGTTTGTAATTATGAGGTATAAATATACCGCCTCCGTTTTCTACAATAAAGGGCTCACTTATACCCATAATCCTTTGTAGTTCAATAACTTCAACGGCGGTCTTACTCGTAGTAAAAATAAGCGGAATTTGATTATCATCTATAAAGCGAAGCATCTCTTCTGCTTCATGGTAGGAGTAATCGTAATGATCAAGTAGGGTTGCGTCTAAATCAGTAAATATTATACTTTTTGTAATTAAATTCATCTAGAAAAGTGTATCTAAAAAATTATGAAAATCAAATCGTTATACTGATTAGTTAATGATCACAATTACAAAATTGTTATGAATAGAACTTTTTCTAAAATCTTAAAAAAATGAATCTAAAATAGTTCTTGTTTTCTCTACATCGTTTTCTACATTCACGGCTTGTCTGAAAGCTGCGGCACCTTTTAAACCTTTTGAGTATGTATGCAAATGCTTACGAAACATTGCAACACCACGCTCACCGTAAAACTCTATCATCTTATCATAATGTTCAAGTACAATCTCTCGGCGAATATCACGGCTTACCTCTTTGGTATCATGCTTGAGTTGATAAAAAATCCAAGGATTTCCAATCGCTCCGCGTCCTATCATTATTCCATCAGCTTTTGTGTACTCCAATACCCATTTTGCTTTATCAAAGTCAGTAATATCACCGTTTGCAATTACAGGAATAGAGACCGCTGCTTTTGCTTCTCTTATGGCATCATAATCAACTGCGGCCTTAAATTTACCAGCACGAGTGCGACCGTGAATGGCGATAAAATCTGCTCCCGCCTCCTGTGCTGCTATAGCAATATCTGTCGGATACTTATCTTCAAAACCAATGCGTACCTTCACACTTGTCATGCTTTTATTTGAAGTTACTTTGATAGTTTGAATGATCTCTTTAAAAAGTCCTAAATCTTTTAAAAGTGAACTTCCTGATCCGTGTGATACGACTTTTGGTACCGGACACCCTGCATTAAGATCAATGATATCAATGCCATCTTGTCTGTTCAAGTACTCAACTGCCTCTTTGACTACAGAGACTTCCGCTCCTGCTATCTGTATAGCATAGGGATCTTCATTCTCGTTTTTCTCAAGCATTTTTATACTCTTTTTAGAGCCATGAGTGAGTGCATTGGAGCTTATCATCTCACTAATCGTAAGATCAGCACCAAATTTTTTAACAACGCTACGAAAGGGGAGATCGGTATAGCCCGCTAAAGGGGCTAGAACATAAATTGGGGAATTAAACGATAGTGGCATCAAGCAAATAGATTAATGTCGTAAACCTCGCCCTTTTCTTTAAGGCTTAAATAGGCTCTAAGTCCCTGAAACTCATGAGTTTGTGATCGCTCTAACAGCTCTTTAGCTTCACTATTCATCTCTAAATCAAGTAAAATGTAAAGAAGTGCCTCTGTAGCATCTTCATTCTCTTCAGCAATTTTATCAAATAGACTAACGCATAGATCAGGCTCTAAACAGTTTTTAAACTTTTTTGCCAACTCTAAATATTCACTCTCGTTTAGTTCTACGGATTTTACTAATGACATCATATCTTCTATCGAGAGTTCAATCGGATTCTGTTCATCTTTAACACGCTCAAAAACTGTTACTACAGTTTCTTTATCAAGCCACTGACGATATTTTAAAATTTTAGGCAGTTCCGCAGATTTTACTAAAGCTTTAAAAGCTCTCTTTCTTAGTTCATCTGGATAATCATTTGATTGCGTCAAAATCTCTTCTGCAATTTGTGGCTTATGTGAAAGTTGATTTGATTTATTTTGTATCGCCCAAGGGTTATTATTTGAGAGATGATACTGTTTTAGTTCAATATCCTCACCCTTTTTGATACTATTAAGATGTTCTATCAACTCTTGAATCTTCTCATTTTCATGAACGTGCAGATCATCATTTGGAATTATTGTACTGTGCTGTAGTAGTTTTCCTAAAAATCTATAACGTTCAGTTGCAAATTCAAGCTTTTTATCCTGTCTTAAATATCCAAAATAGAAAGCGTCTACAAATTTATCAAAATCCTTTTGATAGCCTCTTAATCTCCAAAAATTCTTTAGAGTATAGTACATCATGTGTGAGACAGATGCAAGATAAAAGATAATTAACGGAGCTATTACTAAAAACGCTATTGGCATCTCAGGCAGAGCGTACTCTTTGTAATGCAAAGCATAACTGTCATGAGTGATAAAAGCATATACAGCCCAACCTATTGCAATTATAAAGATGATTGACCCGATGGTATAGCGTTTTAAGTACATTTATAACTCCTTATGCGTTATTTTTTTCTGCAATTTCTCTACAATCTATACAATATTTTGCGTGAGGTTTTACTTTTAAACGCTGAATCCCGATATCCTCTTCACACATATCGCAGATTCCGTATGCACCCTCATCAATTCTTAACAGTGCAGCTTCAATCTCTCTTAACTCTTGAGTTTGTTGTGCACCGATTGCATTTTCCACTAAATTATCATTGCTTGCAGATGCAAAGTCACCTTCATCATTTAGCTCCAACTCTTTGATCATACTCAGTTCACTCTCAACGCTGCTGATATTTTTCAATATCTGCTCTTTACGTTCATTTAACAAACCTGAAAAATGTTCTAATTCACTCTCTCGCACCATATTCTCCTAATTATTCTCATACATCTATTTATGATATGGATGATTATTTAAAATCGACAAACCACGAAAAATTTGTTCAAATAAAACCACTTTTGCCACCTTGTGACTGAGTGTGAGTTTACTTAAAGAAACTACTCGATCGCAACTTGTTAAGAATGAGCTTTCCAACCCATAGGCACCGCCTATGAAAAACTGAACCGACATTCTATCACTTAATAACTTACTAAATTCAAAACTGTCCAACTCTTTTGCATCAGGATGAAGCGCGATATTATATCCTTTATTTAAGAATGGTTCAAAACTTTGTGTGTATGCTTCTTGTGATTTTTCTTTTCCAATAGTTTGAGCAGTTGCAATTTTAGAGTTAAAGATATTTTTATCCTCTAGTTTTGCATACTTACCTACCATTTTTGAAAGCTCTTTTACAATATCTTCATAAAGATTTTTTTGCTCTTTGGCAATACTATAAACATTAATGTTCATACATATCACTTCCCACAACTTTGTATGCCGTATCAATCGTATCAGAGAGTTTCAATCCTCCGATTGCTGCAACAGGATGTTTTGAAAGTTTTGCAAGTTCAAACAACTGCTCTCCTAAAACGGTACCTACCGATTTTGTTGAAGTCTCTCTATACGCTCCTAATCCTATATAATTAAGATCCATCTCATTTGCTTTTTCTATCTCCTCCTTGTTGTGAGTAGATAATCCGACAAGTTTATCACTACCGATTTCTCTCTTTAGTGCATCAATACTGCCGCCAAACCGAATTAAATCCTCTTGTCCAATATGTACGCCGTCACAATAGATATTGAGATCAATATAGTCATTGACAATCAAAAAACCATCATATAGCTTTCGCAGTTTAATAAGCTGTTTTTTTGAGTGTTCTATATCTCCACTCTTATTTCTATACTGAATAACCTCCGCCTTCTCTTTTTTTGCACGCTTCACAAATGTTTCCAAACTCATATTGTACTTTCTGAGTAGATTTTCATCACATAAAGCGTAGAGTTTCACGGATCAATTGTCCTTAAACATCTTTAAAAAATCGCCCAGCGTTTTTTTCATTTCATGACGAGTTACAACCATATCAATTGAGCCGTGTTCAAGTAAAAACTCAGCGCGTTGAAAACCTTCAGGAAGGTCTGAACCTATAGTCTGTTTTATAACTCTTTGTCCTGCGAAGCCTATAAGTGCACCCGGTTCAGCGATAATAATATCGCCAAGCATTGCAAAAGAGGCACTCACCCCTCCCATTGTAGGATCTGTTAAAACCGAAATATATGGTAGTCCCTCTTTTGCAAGACGCGCTAACGCAGCGGATGTTTTTCCCATTTGCAGCAGTGAGTATGAGCTCTCTTGCATTCTAGCCCCACCGCTTGCACTAACGATGATAAGAGCGTGATGCTTTTCAATTGCTCTATTAATTGCTCTTACGATCTTTTCACCTTCAACTGAACCTAAAGATCCACCCATAAAAGCAAAATCAAATACGACCAATTCAACACTATGTCCGTCTATACTACAACTTCCACTCACTATAGAAGAGGTTTTCCCTGTCTTCTTCTTTGCTTCATCAAGGCGTTTTTTATAGCTTTTTTTATCAACAAACTTGAGCGGATCAACCGGTGCTAAATCGGCGTCATGTTCAACAAATGTTCCCTCATCGGTTAATAATGCTATTCTGTCATCAACACCAATTCTGAGGTGAAATCCACACTTTGGACATACATAGTTTTGGTTTAGTACCTCTTTATAGTACATAATAGCTTGACAACTGTCGCATTTAATCCAGTGTGTCGGAGCTTCACCCTTTGCAGGAAGTTCACGTTTTTGAGAAAAAAGATCCATAAGACCCATATTTAACGATCCTTTAATAATATAGTACTTAGCTGATCAAAAACCTCTTTATCATGAGAGACAAAAAGAAGGTTCTCATCATAATATACATAAAGTTCTTCACACATAAACAATCCAGCTTGCACGTCAAATGATCTTGCTTTTGCACCAAAAATTACAAATCGTACGGAGTGCGCATAAGCAAGAGAGAGTGCTACGGCTCCAGGACTGCGAAATTTTAGCATATTCTGAGTTAATTTGTTAATGAGTTCATGGTTGACGCGAGCTTTTTCAAAAAGTCCTATTTTTGCATTTGTGCAATTTTGAACCCGTTTAAATTCAAGTGTCTCTAGATGAGCTTTTTCAAATTTTTCTTTTGTTTTGACAAAAATATCACCGTTTGCGAAATTACATATTATGCCGACAGTTGTTTGAGAATTTTCAACTAATGCGATTGAAGTACCGTAGTATGGAAAACCTGAGGCTAAGTTATCACTTCCATCAAGTGGATCGATAATAATTTTGGCATCACCCTCACCTACTTCACCGCTCTCTTCGGAAATAATCTGTCCAAATTTTTTCAAGTGGGAGATAAAAACTGCCTCTGTTTGTAAATCTATCACAGAGCTCATATCTCCACCGGCTCCAAGTTTGACATAGTCAAAATCACTGCTTGAGAGGTTATCTAAAAGAAGTGTTACCTCTTTGCAAGCTTTTATCACTTCATCTATGAACTCTTTATACACTATTTTTCAAAACTCTTAATAATAGCTGCAGCTGCTTCTCTACCGTCATACGCAGCTCTTACGACTAGATCTGCACCACGGTAGCAATCGCCTCCTGCATAAATTCCCGGTGTGCTTGTTTGAAAGTTTTCATCAATTACGATACCGCCCCAGCCATTTGTTTCAATACCGTTTTCAGCTAAAAATTTTGGAACTTCCGGATTAAATCCAAGTGCCATAATTACGATGTCTGCTTCTACTTTAAACTCGCTACCCTTAACTTCTTCGATTCTTGCGCGACCGCTTTCATCTTTTGAACTTAGCGTTGTTTTGTTCATAACAATACCGTTTAACTCACTGTTATGATCTAAGCTTACCTCTTTAGGAGATGCATAAAAGATAAACTCTCCCCCCTCTTCAACAGCATTTTTATACTCTTTTTTAGATCCAGGCATGTTTACTGCATCACGACGATAAAGACATTTTACACTCTTTGCACCTTCACGAATAGCGGTACGCACACAATCCATTGCCGTATCTCCACCACCGACAACTACAACATTCATATCTTTAACATCTAAAGACTTATCATATTTTAGACCAAAGTTTTTTGCCTGTATAGCAGTAAGGTACTCCATAGAAGCATAAACACCTTTTGAATTCTCATGTGCAATTTTTGCCGTTTTTGCTCTTGTTGAACCGATACCGATAAATACTGCATCATGCGTATTTGTCAACTCTTCAAAATCAAGGTCTTTGCCGATTTCTACATTAAGATGCAATGTCATTCCCGCATCTTCAAGCATCGAGATACGACGTTTGACTATGTTTTTGTCTAATTTAAAATTTGGAATACCGTATGTGAGTAATCCACCTGCTCTATCGGCACGCTCAAACATATCGACGGCAATTCCTTGTCTAAGAAGATACGTTGCAGCAGACATCCCAGCCGGTCCAGAGCCGATAACCGCAACTTTTTTATCCCCAGTTACCCCCGGAAACTCAGGCCTTAAACCCTGTCTAAATCCCTCTTCGGTAATATGTGATTCAATAGCTCCGATTGTGATAGCACCATGACCGTCATTTAACGTACAATCCCCCTCACATAAGACATCATGCGGACAAACACGACCCATAACTTCTGGAAAAGGTGATGGTTCATTTGAGAGTTTAAATGCTAAAGAAAGATCTTTTTCACTTACCGATTTGAGCCACTGAGGAATATAGTTATGTAAAGGACACTTATTCATACAAAAGGGATCGCCGCACTGAATACATCTTTCAGATTGACTTGAACCCTCTGATGAATCATACAATTCATATATTTCGTTAAAATCTTTAATTCTTTCTAAAACTTGGCGTTTGCCCGGTTCTATTCTCTCTGTAAATAAAAAGTTTTGCATATTAATCGCTCTCCTCTACCCTAAGTGGCAACTTTTTCATATCTTTTGGTTGCACTAACCAAAAGTTTCTTATCTCCACTCTAAAATTCTCTAAAATCCGTCCCGCTTTTTCACTATTGGTTTCCATATAATATTTTAGAAGTAACTTTTTGAGAAAATGTCTTGCTTCATCACCCTCATCAGTATCAATTCTCACTGCACGTACAAGCTCTTGGTTAACATTCTCTATAAATTCATGTGCTTCATCATAGATGAACGCAAATCCACCCGTCATACCTGCACCGAAATTGATACCAGTTTTTCCAAGAATAACAACAATACCACCCGTCATATATTCACAAGCATGATCTCCTGTTCCCTCAACGATTGCAAGTGCTCCGGAGTTTCTTACTCCAAAACGTTCACCAACCGTTCCGGCTACATAGAGTTTACCGCCTGTTGCCCCATAAAGACAAGTGTTACCTGCAACGGAAAACTCACTGCTTTTATTTTGAGGTGTGATGATAATCTTTCCGCCGTTCATCCCCTTACCAACGTAATCATTAGCCGCACCGTTAAGATAAAGCGATACACCGTTAACTAAAAAGGCACCAAGCGATTGACCGCTCACACCCTCTAAATCTATTCTGATAGTACCTTCTGCTAAACCTGTATTTCCGTAATACTTCGCAATTTCACCGCTAAGTCTTGCACCAAAACTTCTATGGGTATTTTGAATTGTTCTTTTAATGCGTATTGGGTGTTCAGGATGTCTGATAGCAGTTTCAGCCTCTTTAACAACACCTTTTTCAAACTCGTTCGTATCAAACGGTTCATTAAATTTTTGTTGCGCCGTATTTACACCCTCAACTCGTCTTAGAACTGAACTAAAGTCAAATTTTTGTGCAAATTCATCATCAATCACTTTTAAGAGATCACTTCTTCCTACAATCTCCTCTATAGAACTATATCCAAGCTCAGCCAATATTGCACGCACATCATCAGCAATAACGGTAAAATAGTTGACCAGTTTCTCTACCGTTCCTTTATAGTGATCTTTACGTAGATACTCATCCTGTGTAGCAACACCTACAGAACAGCGGTTTAAATGACAAATTCTTAACATTTTACACCCTAGAAGTGTCAATACTCCCGTACCAAAACCGTAACTCTCCGCACCGAGCATTGCAGCTTTTACGATATCAAGTCCTGTTTTCAAGCCACCGTCTGTTTGTACCTCAACTGAACCGCGTAGATTATTCATCTTTAGAGCATTATGTGCTTCACTAAGACCTAATTCCCAAGGGTTCCCGGCAAACTTAATTGATGTTAGCGGTGCAGCACCGGTACCACCGTCACCTCCGGAGATAATAATCTTATCCGCATATGCTTTTGCAACACCTGCTGCAATTGTACCGACACCTGCAGTTGAAACAAGTTTCACGGCAATTTGTGCTTCAGGATTAACCTGTTTTAGATCAAAAATAAGCTGTGCTAAATCCTCAATCGAATAGATATCGTGATGCGGTGGAGGTGATATCAGCGTAACGCCAGGAACCGTGTAACGAAGTTTACCTATTAACTTTGTAACCTTATGACCGGGAAGCTGTCCACCCTCTCCCGGTTTAGCACCTTGAGCCACTTTAATTTGTATCTCTTCGGCAGAGCGCAGATATGCAGGTGTTACACCAAAACGCCCCGATGCAACCTGTTTAATTTTAGAGTTCTTAATCGTATCAAATCGCTCTTCATCCTCTCCACCTTCACCTGAGTTTGATTGCCCGCCAATCGTATTCATAGCCTCAGCAATAGATTCATGTGCTTCAGGAGAAATCGAACCTAAACTCATTGCAGCACTAGCAAATCTTCTAAATATCTGCTCTCTAGGTTCCACTGCATCAATAGATATAGAAGCTCTGTCAGATTTAAACTCAAAGAAATCTCTGATCATCTTTTTATCTCTAGAGTTAACTAAGTTTTTCAGCTCCGTATAATCCTCTACTGTACCACTCTCAGCACTTTTATGGATTGAATGAATGACATTAGGGCCAAAATCATGAAATTCTCCCCCGCTAACATGCTTATAAAATCCACCAACATTGAGTGGGAAGATACTCTGTTTTGCGACATTGAAAGCCTCTGCATGGAACTTTCTGATACGCGCTTCTATATCATCATAACCGAGTCCAGAAATAAGTACGTGTGAATCTGTAAAACATTCACTTACTACCTCTTTAGACAATCCTATAACATCAAATAGAGCCGAACTTCGATATGAAGCAATCGTACTGATCCCCATTTTAGACATGATCTTTAAAAGACCGCCGTTCATCGCTTGATGTGCATTTTTAAAAGCATCTCTACACTCAATATTTGCAAATACCGGTGAACTTTCTACCTTTTGGGCAACCGTTGCAAAAAGCATGTATGGATAGACTGCACTTGCTCCATAACCTAAAAGAGTTGCAGCCGAGTGTGAATCATACACCTCACCACTTACAGCTACTATCGAAACCAAATGACGAACTTTCTCTTCAAGTAACATCTGACTTATACGGCCGACTGCCATTAGCATTGGAATAACCGGATACTCTTTACTCAAATAGATATCAGAGAGTACAACGATTCGTACACCCTCTTTCACAGCTTCTAGAACTTCACGAGACAAAGAATCTAAAGACTCTTTCAGTGAAGATTTCATAACTGTATGAAAGGTTTGGTTCTTATAACAACTCTCATACCTTGGATCTTTTTCATTTCCAAATGAAAGTAGTACATCTAACTTCTCTTTTGTGATGACAGGAGAAATTGCTTTAAGACGTTTTGCGTGATCAGGATTTTCATCTAAGATATTATGAATTTCACCAAAACCGGTATTTAGACTCATTACAACTTTTTCGCGGATCGGATCAATAGGCGGGTTGGTTACTTGAGCAAACTTCTGTTTAAAAAAATCGCTGAAACTTCTCTGTTTCTCGCTAAATACAGCCAGTGGAGTATCATCCCCCATAGAACCAGTAGCCTCTTTACCTTCGACTATCATAGGTTCAATCACTTGATTAACAACCTCTTGTGTTATATTGAAGTAGCGTTGACGTTCAATCTCATCATCTTCTACAATCGTCGGAGTGTCACAATACGGACGTTCAATATGCTCTTGAAGATAGACCATATTATCATTTAACCATTGCATATATGGATTTGAGTTTTTTAGATATTCGTTGATCTCTTCATCTTTTAAAACTTTTCCAAATTTGAGGTCAAGTCCAATCATTTGACCGCTTTGAAGACGACCGCGCTCGATGATATTGTCTTCTTCAATATCAATAACACCATATTCACTTGAGATCAAAAGCGTACCGTCTTTTGTAATCGTATATTTTGAAGGGCGAAGACCGTTACGATCTATTACACATGCGATATAACGGCCATCCGTTAAACTTACAGCTGCCGGACCATCCCACGCTTCAAAACAGGTACTTGTATACTCATAGTATGCACGAAGTTTTGCATCCATATGCGGTGAGTTCTGCCAAGGAGCCGGAATGAGTGAGCGAACTGCCTTAAAAAAGTCCATTCCGTTTACAAGTAAAAATTCAAAAAAGTTATCTACGCTGGCACTGTCGCTTGAGCCATTTTGCAAAATCGGCATAATACGACTAATCTCATCATCATTTAAAACTTCACTCTTGATCGATTCACTCTTTATTGCCACATTAAAACGGTTTGCCTCAACCGAGTTGATCTCCCCGTTATGAGCAATTGCACGAAACGGCTGAGCCAATCTCCACTGCGGCAAGGTATTTGTTGAAAATCTTTGGTGAAACAGTGCAAAAGATATCTCGAAATCATCATCTGCCAAATCTGGATAAAACTCTTTGATGTGTGTCGGCATCACTAACCCTTTATAGGAGATAGTTGAAGTCGACATACTAGCGATATAGAACTCGTTATCATGTACTAGAGCATGTTCAATCTCTTTTCTAGCTATATATAAAAGTGCATCGAAACGTTTTGTTGCCATCAACGATGCCGGAGCTATAAAAAACTGAATAATCTTTGGAAGCGTTGCAAATGCCTGCTCACCAAGTGCATCGGTATTAATATCAACGTTACGCTCATGTATAATTTTAAGATCATTTGAATCACAATAGTTTCTAAATGTCTCTAGATGTGTTTTATCTTTTGTAAAAACCATTGCAACTGCGTATTGTTCGGGTAATTCAAAACCGTTTTGCGAAGCAATTTTTGACATAAATTTGTGAGGCATTGATAGAAGCATACCACTTCCGTCACCACTTTTACCGTCAGCAGCAACTGCACCCCTGTGCATCATACGCTCTAGTGCGATAATTGCATTTTCGAGATTTGCATGGCTTGGTACATTTTTTATATTTGCAAGTAGACCAAATCCACAATTATCTCTAAAGGAGGTTAATAAATCCATTTCTAAACCTTATAGCTTTAATATTATTTTAAGCAAAAATATAATATTTTTAGCAAAATTAGTGACGGATTCTACTCTAACTCAGGTTAAAGGTTGGTTAAATGATAAAATATGGGAAGAGTATTTGAACGGCTTCATCTTAAATATTACTCCCGTACATAACGAAGATCTTATCGTATCTGTACTTACAAAAACCGAGCTGGTGACACTTTATAGGTTTTACGGTGTGAGGCATTCTCAACTACAACTTGGATATAAAATCGACTTTGAGATTGAAAATTCGTCAGGAAGTATGATGCCAAGATTAAGAAATGTACTTCATCTAGGTTTTGCATGGCTCTATGAGCTAAAACATCTGATGGTGTGGCAACAATTTTCTACACTACTTTACAACCATTTAAGAAGTAATGATGCAGAACTAGACCCTATCTATTATAATTTACTTGATAAAAGTGCATCAATTTTTCATAAACAAAACCCCAAAAGAGTCATTATCGAAACGTATGTGCAACTTTTAGAAGCTGAAGGACGTTTACATACGGAGAATAGATGTTTTATCTGTGATCAACCTATATATGAAGAGATTTCGCTTGCAAGAGCCTATCTTCCGGCACACCCAAACTGTATAAATTCAACTGTTTACAACATAAGTCTGATCAATAAATTATTTTTAGAGAAAACTACAGTTTTTATAGATGACAAAGATATTGAGCCATTATATACGCTAATACTAGAAGGTGTTTAAGTATAAATAAATATTATCAATTCTTAAGTTTTAAATAAATTATCTTCTGTTACAATACGGGTCATTCTATGTACTCAAGGTGTCTACGTGCTGTCAAAAATGAAAATTAAAGTCCAGTTTATCGTGCTGTTCCTGCTTATGGGGCTTATACCGTTTGTAATATCAACCGCCATATCATACAACGTATCATCCGATGTCATTATCGAACAAAAATACAAGCAATTAAAAGCAGTTAGTAATATAAAAAAATCCCAACTTTTAAAGTTTGGTATGGAACGTAAAGACGACCTTGAAGTTCTTGCAAAAAACGGCGGTACTAGTTATGCTGTGTATCAATTCATCGACTATTATGAAAGAAACGGTATCAACGATGACGGCACATTTAAAATCGATACGAGTGAGTATGCAACACTTTATGAAGTAGCCGAAATTTTTAGAGAGTATCAAAAAACTTACGGTTATAACGACGTATACATTCTAGATGCTGCGCACGGTTATGTAATGTATAATAATTCAAAAGGTAAAGACTTAGGGGCAAACTTAAAAACCGGAAAACTAGCAACGAGTGGTCTTGGAAAACTTTACAAAAAAGTTGTCGCAACAAAGAAGACGACATTTGTAGACTTTGACAAATATGCACCGAATGCAGATAGACCTACCGCATTTTTAGGAACACCTGTTTATGATGTAGGAGAACTGGTTGGAGTCTTAGTAGTTCAGTTTCCGATAGAGACACTTAATGAAGTAATGCAACAACGTACCGGTATGGGTGATACGGGAGAAAGTTATATCGTTGGTTCTGATAATCTCCTTCGAACAAACAGTTTTAGGTCACCAAAAACCTATACGGTGCAAAACTCATATGAGAACCCTGACAAACTTAGAATTACGACTGAGGCAGTAACAAACGCACTTTCTGGGAAAATAGGACAAACGGTTCAAAAAAACTATCTAGGCTCAACGGTTGTTAGTGCATACACTCCGATTGAATATTTAGGAAGTAAATATGCCGTTATTTCTGAAATAGAGCTTGATGAAGTTAAAAGCGGTGTACAAGCACTCAGCAGGATTCTAATCATAGTCGGAATTATTGTACTCATAGCTATTGTGATAATAGCAAGTACTTTAGCACTTGTATTTTCACGTCCACTTAATAGACTCAGTAATATAATCGATGAGATTTCTACAAATAAAGATCTGACAAAAAGTGTTAATATCAGCGGAAGCTTGGAGATCAAAGCTATTTCAAATCACTTTAACCACCTCATTGATAGTTTAAGGGAAGCGATAGCCGGTGCAAAGGATACCGGAAATAAAAATAGTGAGCTCTCCGATAAATTGAGCGTTACCTCTATTGATATCGGTGAGAGAAGTGAAAACGGCCTTGAAATCGTTAGTGCTACGACACAAAGCGGTGAGAAAATGAAAGTGGCACTTGAAAGTACAAAAAGTGATGCCGAACACACAAAAGATGAGATTCACGAAGCGCAAAGCAACTTGGATGAAGCTAGTGGTGATATGAATAATCTTGTTGATAAGATTCAACATACCGTTGAGAGCGAGATGGCACTTGCAGAGCGTCTTAATGGGCTTAATCAAGATGCTGAGCAGGTAAAATCTGTTCTAACCGTTATTAGCGATATTGCAGATCAGACTAATCTACTCGCACTTAACGCTGCTATTGAGGCTGCTCGTGCCGGTGAACACGGTCGCGGTTTTGCCGTTGTTGCAGACGAAGTAAGAAAACTTGCGGAACGTACACAAAAAAGTCTTACGGAGATTAATGCTTCTATCAATGTTATTGTTCAATCGATCATGGATTCAAGTGAACAGATGAATAAGAATACGGAAGTTATTCAAGAGTTATCCAACGTCTCTTCCCAAGTTGAAGATAAATTAAAACAGACAGTTGAAATTATGAATAAAGCCACCGAAATGACTGTTAAATCTGTTAGTGGCTCGATTACAATGAGTAGAGATACAGAAAGTATCATCGGTAAGGTCGAAGAGATTAACCAGATTTCAAAATCAAATACAGAGAGTGTCCGTGAAATTACGGACGCGGCGGCTGATCTAAATAACTTAGCAAATGAACTAAGCAAACAACTCAACCAATTCAGAACATGAGAACCGTAAAGAAAAAGCTAACTGCTTGGCTTTTTTAGGTTCGAAACCAAAGCAGATGTTCGTAGCACCTGCGACGGAGACCTTTTAAATAGGTTCGAACCAAGCTCGTCCCTGACCGAAGGAAACCGTCTGAACACATAAATTCAAACCGAAGTTGTCCCGACCGAAGGCATCAACTCTAAAAATCTTTTAGTAGAAAACACTCTTATAAAGCAAACCTACCCGTCAAAACCTTAGCCCGTTCAATATCTTCACCTATAGCCTCTTTTAACTCTGCAAGAGTTTCAAACTTTTTATTCTCTCGAATAAAATCGACGAAAAAGAGTCTCACCTCTTCTACTTGTTCTACATCTGCATCAAGTACATGCACCTCTAAAGCATAACTACCGTCCGTTGATACTCTGTGTCCGGTAAATACTACAGCCGCTCTATGATTAACCTCATTATCAAGTTTAGCAAAAGCGGCATATACTCCCTCTTTTGGTGCAAGAAAATCACTCTTTGCCAAGTTTAGTGTCGGGAAAAGCTCTTTTTTACCTAAACCTTGCCCCTTAATTATCTTTGAACGTATCGAATATTCATAACCTAAAAGTGCATTTGCATTTTTGATGTCACCATCTTTTATCAACTCTCTAATAGTTCTTGCATGTACGCTAATATTATCATATTTATATTCCGGAACTACAGTAACATCACCGCTAAAAACTCTTTGTAAATCTTCTGTATCAAAATGTCTGTTATTGCCAAATCGAAAATCATAACCCACAACTATCTTTTTTAAATGGGTAAACCTCTTTGAAAGTTTTTCTATAAAATGATCACCGCTTAAGTTCTTAATCTCCTCTAATTTAAAAAATATAATCTTATTTGCACAGTGTCTCTCTCTTTCATTACTAGGGGTGATATTTGCAAAACCTGAGTCAATAACAAGTACCGCGCCGTTATTTCCTAGGTGTTTAAGCAGCTCCTGATGTGCACGGTGCATACCGTCAAATCCCCCGATTGCAATGGTGTCAATTTTTTCTAAAGTGGTAGAAATATTCAGCATTCCCCTCTTTTCCTTTTAGCTTTGATTCTTCGGTGTAAATCAATTTCCATTCAAACTCTTCGCATCGGCGTAAAAAATCAAACTTAGCTGCATCTATTGCATACTCACTTTGAACAACACCGGCACGGTTACGTTTTACATTTTTACCTACTTCAAACTGAGGCTTATACAAGATAATGATTGTATCATTTGCCAATCTATCTATCGTTTCAAGTAGATGGAGTATACTCACAAAAGAGACATCGCACGTAACGATATCATAGATAGTATCGGTTTCAAATGATCTAATATCACAATTTTCAAAACTACTCACTCTTTTTTCACTACGCAAACCCTCGTGCAGCTGCATCGTTCCCACATCAACCGCATCAATATGTGAAGCTTTATTTTCAAGAAGAATTTGAGTAAATCCTCCCGTACTAGCTCCGATATCTAAACAAACTTTTTCCGATATTTCTATCGGATGTTCACTTAAAAAAAGTGATAGTTTGTGTGCCGCCCGACTTACATACTGTATATCAGAGCTGACCTCTACTTGCATCTCTTCTGTGAGTTTAAAAGAGGGTTTGAAAACTATCTTTCCCTCAACTAAAACCTTTCCCTCTTTGATCAGCTCTTGTGCTTTATTTCGGCTATTGGCAAGAGCATTATCGGCTAAGTAAGTATCAAGCCTCATTCATCTCATTCATCTGTTCTTCACTTATACATTCTACACCTAAACTTTGCGCCTTGTCATACTTACTTCCGGCATTCTCACCATAGATTAGATAATCAGTCTTTTTAGAAACTGATGAGGCAACTTTAGCACCTAACATTTGCAACTGCTCTTTTATCTGGTCTCTACTTTTTGACATTGTTCCGGTAATGACAACACTTTTTTGAAAGAAAGGAGAGTTTTCATCTGCACTCTCTATCTTCTCATCTTTGGGTTCTATCAACTGTTGTAATTTTTTCAACTTCTCGCTGTTAACACGAATAAACTCCAAAACAGAGAGTGCCATCTGTTCACCGAAATTTTCAAGTTCCAATAACTCTTCAAGTTTTGCATCCTCTATGGATGAGCCGTAACGTCTACATAATGTTTTACTCGCTACCTCTCCTATATGTTCTATTCCTAAAGAGTTGATAAAACGCCAACACTCTTTGCCTTTACTATTTTCAATCGCATCTAAAAGATTTTTTGCCTTTTTCTCTTTAAATCCCTCAAGAGAGAGTAAACTCTGCAGATCTAAGCTGTAAAGATCACTTATATCATGAACCAGTTTTGCATCATAGAGTGCTTGAGATACTTTTGAGCCTAATGTATCGATATTCATACACCCTTTTGATGCAAAATAGATGATAGAATTTACCACCCTTGCACTACAGCCTATATTCTGACACTTAATAAGTGCACCTTCATCTAAAAGTTCACTTTTACAAATCGGACAAGAAGTCGGTCTTTTAATATAAGCATCTTTATCGTCTCGCTCATGAGAAAGTACTTTCACTATTTTTGGTATTACATCACCGCTTCTAAGCATGACGATCTTATCACCAAGACGTATTCCCTTACGCTCTATCTCATCAAAATTGTGCAAACTTGCCCGCTCAACAACAACTCCTTCGATATTTACAGGCTCAACCAATGCAACAGGAGTAACGGCTCCGCTTCTTCCCACTTGTAAAAGGATATCTTTTAAAATAGTCGTCTTTTCAAGTGCAGGAAACTTATATGCACATGCCCACCTTGGAGCCTTTACGGTGTAGCCTAACTCATCTTGCGCGGCGAGTTCATCCACTTTGATTACCATACCGTCAAGCATCATACTAAAGTCTTCTCTATTTTCTTTCATCTTCGTATAGGCATTCTCGATTTCTTGGGTATTTTTACATTTAAAGACCATAGGCGGTTCTCTAAATCCCATTTTATATACCTCTTGCATTTTGAGACTAAGGAGCGTTTCTACTAAGCTATTTTCTCCCAAACCGTATGGCATAAAAACAAGATTTCTTGAAGCAGTGATCGAAGAATCGAGTTGTCTTAAACTTCCTGATGCTGCATTTCTTGGATTTGCAAAAAGAGGCTCGTTTGCTTCAAGCCTTGATCGGTTGATACGCTCAAACTCGTTTTTAAAAATAAGAACCTCACCTCTAATTTCAAGACGCTCTTTATGAGCTATCGTCAAAGGAATTGAACGGATAGTGCGGGCATTCTGAGTAACCTCTTCACCTACAACGCCATCTCCTCTTGTAATAGCTCTTACAAGTTTACCCTCTTCATATATTAGATTTAAGCTTGCACCGTCAAATTTCGGTTCACAGAAAAAACTGACGTTATTTTCTAACTTTTTAACTCTTTCAACCCATTTTGTAAGCTCATCAGCATTGAACACATCCTCTAAACTCCACATTCTTTGTAGATGTTTTGACTTGTTAAAACCATCTTGAACTCTGTCACCGACTCTTTGTGTGGGACTCTGCGTTAAAACATCGCTAGGATTACTTTTTTCATATGAGAGAATTTCATGATAAAGTTTGTCATACTCCTCGTCACTTGCTTTTGGATCATCCAACACATAATATTGATGTGCAAAGTAGTTTAAAAGCTCTACACCCTCTTTATACTCTTCTTTTGTCATCTATTCAACCACGACTCTATTTCGTCCATCCTCTTTTGCCCTATACAATGCATCGTCTGCAATTTTTAAAATATTATCAAAACTAGACTGCTTCTCTTCTAAGATAGCAACACCGAAACTTGAAGATACTTTTATCCCATTGGGTTCCAATTTTTCAATTTCGGCTCTAAAAAGCTCAGCCTTACTTGCTGCCTTCTCTTTGTTACAGTTATCCAACAAAATTACAAACTCTTCTCCGCCAATTCTCGCAGCAATATCCCCTCCTCTTGTATTCTCTTGAAATACATTTGCAACTGCTTTGAGTACATCATCACCTGTTTTATGTCCATAGGTATCATTAATGGATTTGAAGTGGTCTATATCAGCCATAATAATCGTTAAGTTTTCTGCGTTTCTATTAACGCGTGAAAGTATCCTCTTTTCCTCTCCAAAAAGATAGTGTCTGTTATATAGACCGGTTAAAGAATCTTGCATTGCCATCGTATAGAGATTGTCGCTATATTGTTTCAGTGCTAGATGTGTTTTAACCCTCGCTTTAACAACCGCGGGACGTATCGGTTTTGTTATATAATCCACTGCACCTAAACTAAACCCCAACTCTTCATTATCTTCAGAATCCTCTGCAGTTACAAAAATGACTGGAATATTTTTTGTATTTTCGTCTGCTTTTAATCTTCGACACACTTCATATCCGTCCATATCGGGCATTATGATATCTAAAATTATTAATTCCGGCTGATCATCAGCTGCAGCTAGTTCCAAAGCTTTAAATCCGTCCGTTGCAGTCTCTAACTCATAATCATCTTCTAACACCGCCATAAGCGTATATAGGTTTGACATCACATCGTCTACAACTAAAATTTTTGACTTCACCTATCTTCCTTAATTACCTTAAGCAACTCATCTCTTGCACTTTCTATCTCAACAAATATTGTTTTTAAAGCGTTATAATCTTCACTACCAGCACTATCTTCCACTCTTTTACTTATTTCTTGAAGTTTATATGCGCTTATATTACCAGCAGAACCCTTTAAAGTATGTGCTGATCTAGTGATTTTTTTAAAATCTTTCTCTTGGATTGCACTCTTAAGTCCATCTACCTGCTTAGGAAGATCTTCTAAAAATGAGACGAGAATCTTTTCAAAAAGGGATTCTTTATTCAAAACTCTTGCTAAAGCATCCTTTTTATCCCATATTATCTGTTTCTTCTCATTCTCTTGACTATTTTTATTTTCAAGCACTTTATTCGCATCGCCATAGAGACTTTTTTCTAGCCATTGAGACAAAACTTTTTCTAAAATATCAGGATTAATCGGTTTGGAAATATAATCATTCATACCGACTGCTTCACACTTCTCTCGATCACCCTGCATAGCATTTGCAGTCATAGCAATGATTGGTATCTCTTTATTAACAACTCCAGCCTCACCATTGCGTATAGCAGTCGTCGTATCATAACCATCCAATACAGGCATTTGACAATCCATCAGTACAAGTGAATATTGCTTTATTTCTAAAAGTTTTAATGCCTCTTTTCCATCACCAGCGATATCGGGTTTTAGTCCAAAAACTTCCAATAACCCCTTAGCTACTACCTGGTTTGTTATATTATCCTCAACAAGTAATATATTGGTCTCTTTTGAAAATTTAATTCTCTTTTTTTCTAATATGGACAAATTGTCCTTTGTAAGAATAGGTTTGCTCATCTTTAGTGCCGTTTTATCGTCAATCAAAACATTTATTGCATTAAAAAGATCACTTGTAGTTGTCGGTTTAGAAAAATAGGCATCAAAACCGACCTGAGCAAATTCATAACTCTCTACTCGTGAATCAAGTGACGTCATCATAACCATTTTCATCTTTTCATTCTCTTTCATCGAATGTAAAATAGCTCCTAACTCTTTCCCGTCCATTTCAGGCATCTGCATATCCAATATAGCTATATCATACGGCGGTACAGATCCATTTTTTATCTGCTCTTTACAGAGTTCTACCGCCTCTTTTGCACTATCTACCTGCGATACGATCATTCCCCAATGTTCTAACTGACCTGAAAGTACCTCTAAATTTACATGATTATCATCAACAATCAAAACACTTTTACCCGAAACATCTATATGAGGCATAACCAAAGAGGAGTGTTCTGGTAATCCGACATTGATACTAAAACTAAAGGTACTACCCTTGCCCACTTTACTTGTAACTCTAACGTCACCACCCATCAACTCGACCAACATCTTCACTATGGCAAGTCCCAATCCGGTACCTCCATATTTTCTTGTTGTAGAGCTGTCTGCTTGCGTAAAACTTTCAAATAGTTTATCAATCTTATCCTCGGCAATTCCTATACCGCTATCTTTCACACTAACATGAAGTTTGGCTCTATGCTTGTTTATCTTCTCCAAAGAGACCTTAATAACAATCTCACCTTCAGCAGTAAATTTGATAGCATTACCTACAAGATTAGTCAAGATTTGTCGTAACCGTACCGGATCACTTACTATACTATTTCTATCAACCTCTCTCACATCTAAGATAATCTCGACACCTTTTTCATACGCTTTAAATGCCATAGCCTCGATAAAATCACCAATCTCATCTCTTGGACTAAACTCAATATGTTCAAATTCAATCTTTCCTGCTTCTATTTTTGAAAAATCTAAAATATCATTAATAAGTACAAGCAAAGAATGTGCACTACTTTGCGCAACACTTACCTGATGCATCTGCGACCTATTTAATTCTGTTCTAGAAAGTAGAGTCAGCATTCCGATAACGCCGTTCATGGGTGTGCGTATTTCATGACTCATTGAGGCTAAAAACTCAGCTTTTACTTTTGCACCCTCTTCAGCCTCCTCTTTTGCCTTTATCAACTCCATCTCCGCCTCTTTCTTCTCAGTAATGTCTGTTCGAATAGCGATATAACTCTGCGGTTTATCTTCTGAATCCATAAAAGGAACTATCGTCGTATCTACCCAATAGTAGTGTCCATCTTTGGCGATATTTTTGATCTCGGCATTCCAAACTTTTCCAGAACTTACCGTTTTATACATATTTTTCCAAAAATTACTGCTATGTTCTGCAGAATTTAAAATTCTATGATTCATTCCAATAAGTTCATCAACACCATAACCGCTAATTTGAACAAATTTTTCATTTACATAGGTGATAGTTCCTTTTACATCCGTAATTGCCACAATTGAGTGGGCATCAAGTGCAAATTTCTGCTGTTTAAGCTCATTAAGTATTTTTTGAGTTTGCATGGAACGATAATTTAAGTTTCTTTCACTCTCTACAAGAGTGTCGATCATAATATTAAAAGCATTGGCCAAAACGCCTATCTCATTTGCACTATTGATGTTTATATGACTTCTATCTCCCATAGCCAACATATTGCTTGCTTCTACTAATCTTCCAAGAGGGGCGGTAATTCTACGAGAAATAAATAGTGCGGTAAAAAATATTATAATTATCGAGACAAAAACTACATAGAGAACATTTTCCTTAAACTCCTCTACCGATTGAAGAACAATATTTTTGTCAATTTCACTAACAAGTAACCACTTTTTACCTAAAACTTCAACTTCACGTTGAACTCCTACCACAGTTTTATTTTCGGCATTAACGTAACTATGAGAAAGAATTTTTGGATCAGTCTTCGTACTATTCCACAGCTTAAAAGGTTTCGTTTCAATGCGTTTTTGCAATATCTCATCAATTGAACCCAATGATGTTCGCAGATGGGCATCTTTGCCTATCATAAAACTCACTATCTCATCATTGGCATTCATTTTTGTAAAATGTTCCAAAATTTTATCTGGCTTAAATTGAAATGCGAAAGCACCTATCATTTTACCGCTCTCATCTATAATTGGTACGCTTATAAAACCGTATATACCGTTATTAGATGGAGCATAACGTTCGAAATCGGAAAAGTTTAAAGTAGAATTAAGAATAGTTTTACGGACTGCTTGGAAAAAGAGCGTTTTACCATAACGACCATTCAATATATTTGTTCCTAAATCCCTCTCCTTAGCGATACTATAGAGTAAATCCCCATTCATATTGAAGAGAAATATATCATATATATAATCATAGTTTTTAGCAATAGAGAGGTAAGTATATTCATATTTTTTCACAAGTTTACGGTATCTTTCACTTGTTATATACTCTGAGAGTTTCATATCTGATTCTAAAAAACCGTCAGTTAGCTTTGACAGAAATTCAATCGTATCTTTTTCGTTAGACCATTGCGATATGTCCATCTTTCTATAGTGGTACCAATTTTCAACAAAATGCTTATGTGCATCTGCAATTTCTGCCAAAGTTTTTTGAGCATTTTTATATAGAAATTTTGAATTTTCCGTATAAGTTTTATATGTTACGAACAGAAGAGGAAACAATGAGAGCACTATGAACCATATAATCAAAGTAACGGATAGTGATCTATTCCATATAAATTTTTTATTCATAAATAGCATCCTAAATTACACAAAGAATAGTTTCAATCAAGGATAATACCATAAGTAGATGAAATTTATTAAAAATTGTTTTATTACTATCGATTATTAATTATTAATTTAACGGATTTTCAGAGTGATAAGCGCTAATAGATTTGAGACAAAAGAGATGATCCAAAAACGTACGATTATCTTATTTTCAGCCCAATTTTTCATCTCAAAATGATGATGTATCGGAGCCATTAAAAAGACTCTCTTTTTACGCAGTTTAAAACTTCCAACCTGCAATATGACCGATACAGTCTCGATAACAAAAATTAGACCGATAAGCAGAAGCAGCAGTTCACTCTTTGCAATTATTGCCATATATGCGATAAATGCACCAACACTCAGGCTGCCGCTATCTCCCATAAAAACTTCAGCAGGATGGCTGTTGTACCACAAAAATCCAAGCAGTGCGCCGATAAGTGCACTCCCTATGATTGCAACCTCCCCTACTGCTATCATTTTTGGCATTAAAAGGTAACTGCTTAAAACCGCATTACCCGTGATATAGACGAAAATGGAGAGTGATGCTAGTGCAAAAATGGAGGGAACCGTTGCTAGTCCATCTAGTCCATCTGTTAGATTGACGGCATTGCTTGAAGCTACCATAATAAGTGCCCAAAAGAATGGAGCGACTAGTACCATATCGACAATGGCTCTTTTATAAAACGGTACATACAACTCATGATTTGCCCCTGCTACAAAATAGAGATAAAAAGAGATAGCTAAAGAAGCAGAAATTTGTAGCATTAACTTTGCTCTTGGCGTAAGCCCTGCACTATTTTTTTGTTTTAGTATTTTAGATAGATCATCTTTTACACCAATAAGTGAAAAAGAGAGCAGTGTTAGAATTGCAGCAATTGCATACTCATTTGAGAGTTTCACACTAAAAAGCGAAGCGATAATCGTCGCACCTATAAAGACAACCCCACCCATTGTAGGAGTACTCGCTTTTTGCTGGTGTGATTGTGGAGCTAGATCATAAATAGGCTGGCTGATCTTACGCCCTTGCGCCCATGCGATAAAGCGGGGCATAAAAAGGAGAGTAAGTATCAGTGCTATGGTAAAAGCGGCCCCTGCACGTACTGTGATGTATTGAAAAATATTTATGTCAAATGATGAGTAGAGCCAATAAAGCATCGGTATCCTCTATAGAGACTTCTAACAGAACTCTAATATAATTAAAAGCGATATTTTACTAGAATAACGCTAAATTTAAAAGAAAAGGTCTTTTTTGAGCAAAACAAAAAGAGCGATCCTCGTTATTACGGACGGTATAGGTTTTAGTCAAAAAGTTGAACACAACGCATTTTACAAAGCTAAAAAACCGACATATGACAGACTTTTTGCAACTGTTCCGCATTCACTGGTACAAACTTACGGTATCGGAGTCGGACTGCCTGAGGGACAGATGGGTAACAGTGAAGTAGGACATATGACAATCGGAAGCGGGAGGGTTTTGTACCAAGATCTAGTAAAAATCTCTCTGGCTTTACAAGAGAACACCATGGCAAAAAATGAAGCGCTTCTTGATACGCTCGAAAAAAGCGACAGAGTGCACCTTATTGCCCTGCTCAGTGACGGCGGCGTTCATTCTCACATAGAACATCTTAAAGGTTTAGCACTCATTGCCAAAGAGAAGGGAAAAAAAGTTTTTATCCATGCTATCACAGACGGGCGTGACGTAGCTTTAGATTCTGCAAAAAACTATGTAGATGATCTCTCTTCGATTTTAAGTGAACATATTCAACTCTCATCCATCGGCGGACGTTTTTACACAATGGATAGAGACAATAGATGGGATAGAGTGGAAAAGGGATATCGCGCGATTGTTGAAGCAACTCCAAAAACAGAACTTGATCCAAAAAAATATATAGACGAATCTTACGCAAAAGAGGAGTTTGACGAGTTCATTCAACCTACTGCTTTTGCTGATTATGATGGAATGAATGAGGGCGACAGTGTTATCATGGTCAACTTCAGAAGTGATAGAGCGCGTCAAATTACCACTGCACTAGGAGATAGCTCTTTTAGCGAATTTGATAGGAAGTTAACACACTTACACGTTGCGACCATGACGCAATACTCTAAAGATTTTTCCTATCCGGTTCTTTTTCCAAAAGAGAGTGTTACAAACACACTTGCCGAAGTTGTTGCAGATGCGGGACTCACACAGCTTCATACGGCTGAGACGGAAAAGTATGCGCATGTCACCTTCTTTTTAAACGGCGGTGTAGAAGAACCTGTTAAAAATGAGACAAGAGTACTGGTGCCAAGTCCAAAAGTGACAACCTATGATGAAAAACCGCAAATGAGTGCACCTGAGGTTACCGAAGCTGTTTTAAAAGCGATGGATGAAAAGTATGATTTTATCGTTGTGAACTATGCAAACGGTGATATGGTAGGTCATACCGGAAATTACGATGCAGCGGTGACAGCAGTTGAGACTGTCGATGAGCAGCTTGGCAAAGTCTTAGAGAGTGCAGATAAAAATGATTATGCTTTTGTACTGACAAGCGATCATGGAAACTGCGAAGAGATGAAAGATTGCGACGGAAACACTTTAACAAACCATACGGTTGGAGATGTTTGGTGTTTTGTACAAGCAAAGGGAGTCACAAAGGTTGAAAACGGTGGTCTCAATAACATAGCACCAACGGTTTTGAAGCTAATGAATCTTGAGAGACCATCAGAGATGGATCACCCACTAATATAAAGGATAAAAATGACGTTTTCAGGTAAAAATGTACTTATTACGGGTTCGAGTAGGGGAATCGGTGCAGAAATTGCAAAAGTTTTAGCAGGTTACGGCCTAAAAGTATGGATCAACTACCTCTCAAGCGCAGCTAAAGCTGATGCGTTGAAAGCTGAAATTGAGGCTGCCGGTAATGAAGCAGCAGTTATCGGCTTTGATGTTTCAGATGAAAATGCATTCGCCGAAGCTATTAAAACAATCATCGATAGTGACGGGGAACTCTCATATTTAGTAAACAATGCAGGGATCACTAACGATAAACTGGCTATTAGAATGAAAATGGATGATTTTGATTCAGTTATCAAAGCAAATCTTAATTCATCGTTTATAGGAAGTCGTGAAGCGCTGAAAGTGATGAGTAAAAAACGTTTCGGAGCTATCGTAAATGTGGCTTCCATCGTTGCACAAACGGGAAATGCAGGTCAAGTAAATTATAGTGCAAGCAAGGGCGGTATGATCAGTATGACAAAAAGTTTTGCACAAGAGGGTGCTGCAAGAGGCATTAGGTTTAATGCTGTAACTCCGGGTTTTATTGCAACCGATATGACAGCAAAACTAAATGATGAGATTACACAAAACTACATTAATGCTATTCCACTAAAACGTTTTGGAGAGGCTAAAGAGGTAGCATCGGCTATAGGATTTTTACTCAGTGACGAAGCATCTTACGTTACGGGTGAAGTATTGAAGGTAAATGGTGGGTTACTTATGTAACTTTATGGTAGAATGTCACGCATATTATAAAAATTTCAGGAGAATAGATAGATGGCGCTTATTGACGATATAAAAGAGGTTGTAGTTGAGCAACTGAGTGTTAATGCTGATGAAGTAAAAGAAGAGTCAAAATTTGTTGAAGACCTAGGTGCAGACAGCCTTGATGTAGTTGAGCTTGTTATGGCTCTTGAAGAGAAATTTGACATCGAAATTCCAGATGAGGAAGCTGAAAAGATTCAAACAGTAAAAGATGTAATTGATTACGTTTCTAGCAAACAATAATTATATATTTATTCTTTAGCGTATAAGAGTTACACAACTCTTGTACCTGTTCATAGATAAACCGCCGGGTTTCTGTAAGAACAGGTAAGTTTTAGTAAAGTATCAAAAAATCCAAAGGAGAGACATTGTCAAGAAGGGTCGTTGTAACAGGTCTTGGGATGATTAATTCAGTAGGTAAAGACAAAGAGAGTGCCTTTAAAGCTATTTTAGACGGAGTGTGCGGGATAGATGAAATCACACTTTTTGATGCAAGTTCCCACACTGTACGAATCGCTGCTGAAGTGAAGGATTTTGACCCCGCTGCGGTGATGAATCCTAAAGAGGTAAAAAAAGCAGATAGGTTCATTCAGCTTGGGATTCACGCGGCAATCGAAGCGATGAATGATGCCGCATTTGATGAGAATATGGACAGAGAGCGTTTTGGTATCAGCTCTGCTTCAGGTATCGGAGGTCTTACAAATATAGAGAAAAACTCTATCGTCTGTGAGACTAGAGGTCCTAAACGTATCTCTCCGTTTTTTATACCTTCTTCACTTGTTAATATGTTGGGTGGATTCATCTCTATTGAACATGGTTTACAGGGTCCAAACCTCTCTAGCGTTACCGCATGTGCTGCAGGAACGCATGCAATCAATGAAGCTGCAAAAACAATTATGCTTGATGGTGCAGATCAGATGCTCGTAGTCGGTGCAGAAGCTGCGGTATGTGCTGCAGGTGTGGGTGGATTTGCTGCGATGAAAGCTCTTTCAACAAATAATGAAAACCCAAAACATGCTTCACGTCCATTTGATAACAAAAGAGACGGTTTTGTTATGGGAGAGGGTGCAGGTGCACTTGTACTTGAAGAGTATGAATCAGCTAAAGCTAGAGGTGCAAAAATTTATGCCGAAATTATCGGTTTTGGTGAAAGCGGTGATGCAAACCATATCACTACTCCGGCACCGGGCGGTGCAGGTGCACTTAGAGCTATGAAAGCTGCGTACAGAATGGCTGGTGAGCCAAAGATTGATTATATCAACGCACACGGTACAAGTACCAAATACAACGACCTCTATGAAACGATGGCTCTAAAATCTCTTTTTGGTGAGAATAATGTAGCACCGGTGAGTTCTACAAAGGGACAAATCGGTCACTGCCTGGGTGCTGCAGGTGCAATCGAAGCGATCATCTCTATCATGGCACTTCGTGATGGAATAATTCCTCCTACGATAAATGCAGAAGAGGCGGATCCTGAGTGTGATCTTGATTATGTAACGGAAGGTGCAAGAAAAGCTGATCTCAATGTTGTTATGAGTAACTCTTTTGGTTTTGGCGGAACTAACGGTGTTGTCATTTTCAAAAAGGTTTAATCTAAATGCTAACATATTTAGATTTTGAAGAGCGCATAAAAACTATACAAAATGAGATAGTCGCCGCTGAAGCGCTCCAAGATACGGAAGCCGTTAAGATACTCCAAAAGGATTTAGATAAAGAGGTTGCAAAAACCTATAAAAATCTAAGTCCATATCAAAAATTACAACTTGCACGCCATAAAGATAGACCCTACGCACTTGATTACATCAATCTGCTCATGCATGATGCGTACGAAATTCATGGTGATAGACACTACAAAGACGATAAGGCAATTATCTGCTATCTTGGTTATATCGGTGAGCAAAAGGTTATGGTTATCGGTGAACAAAAGGGACGCGGAACCAAAAATAAACTGATGCGTAACTTTGGTATGCCAAATCCTGAAGGGTATAGAAAAGCGCTTCGCGCAGCAAAACTGGCAGAAAAATTTCATATCCCTGTTCTTATGCTTGTAGACACCCCAGGCGCCTATCCTGGAATTGGTGCAGAAGAGCGCAATCAAAGTGAAGCGATTGCAAGAAATCTGCTTGAACTTAGCCAACTTGACACTATTACCGTTTCTGTTGTAATCGGTGAGGGTGGAAGCGGTGGAGCACTAGCAATCGGTGTTTCAGATAGTTTTGCAATGATGCGCTACTCTGTTTTTAGTGTGATCTCACCTGAGGGGTGTGCCGCAATTCTTTGGAATAATCCTGATATGAGTGAACAAGCTACAAAAGCGCTGAAAATTTCCAGTGATGAACTTAAAGAACAGGGTCTTATCGATGAGATTATAGATGAGCCGTTAATCGGTGCACATCGTGATAAAACAGGCGCTGCACAAGCTCTTGGTGACTATTTTTTAAGTGAAGTAGAAAGGTTATCTGCTATGAATTCAGATGATCGTATGAATGCAAGATATGAAAAACTAACTTCTTTCGGAGCTTTTGAACAAATAGAGGAAAAATAGACTCTATTTGTGGTACAATTACGCCCTAATTTGCGAACGTGGTGGAATTGGTAGACACGCCATCTTGAGGGGGTGGTGCTCTAGGGTGTGCGGGTTCAAATCCCGCCGTTCGCACCATTAATAATCAAACAACTTCCCTCTTAACTCCCAAATGCAATTCACGTAAATATAAAAAAAGCGGTAAACCAAACGAAACTCCGACAAGAATTGTTCCCACAATAGGTATCCAACTCTGTTTTAAATTAATTTTTTTACCTTCATGCAATATAAAAGCGATCAGAACAATAGCTGAGATAACGACATCAATCCATGCTAGAATTGACAGTTTTGAATTTAATATCTCCTCAATAAATACAAAAATCTGAAAGCCGTTTATATTCATCCACGTGCCTAAAACAGTATATGGTAGAACTAGTCCCAATACGGTCATTAATAGATAAAATATTCTCATTTACACTCCTTTTCAAATTGCTGTAAAAACTTCATCTCTTTAATAAAAATGAAAAGTCAAAATCCACAATTAACATATATTTAACAGTTAACCCCTATAATCTAACATCTACTTTATAGGGGGATTATATGAAAAAAATCTTAGCTTTAGTTTTACTAGAACCCATCTCAAAAATGCCTCATAAGTATCAAAATACATCCAAGTTGCACAAAACCTTGATAATTAGCTAAATGATATTCCCATCTAGTCTGTATTCTTCTGTAGTTTTGAAGCCATGCA
>Ga0316207_10000383_pt1 | contig 76647 bp, 60 predicted proteins | sample 6weekpyrite_MG_FD_204943 | JGI IMG/M metagenome (GOLD analysis project Ga0316207, IMG submission 204943) | Microbial mat bacterial communities from mineral coupon in-situ incubated in ocean water Damariscotta River, Maine, United States -... | ecosystem: Environmental > Aquatic > Marine >... | reverse complement strand
ATGAGACGCTGATATCTGGCATCAAGCAATTTATCTGTTCCCATCTGATTCAGGTTATCCAGGCTTTCTTTCAGCGCCTGGCGAATGTTACGTGCGGTAGTATCTACATCTCGGTAGGCGCTTCCCAAAGGTTCATCTACAATTTGATCAATCAAACCCAGCTCCAGCAGACGATCTGAGGTAATCCCCAACGCCTCAGCCGCTTCTTGCGCTCGTTCTGCACTCTTCCAGAGAATAGAAGCACAACCTTCAGGCGAAATAACGGAATAGGTGCTGTATTTAAGCATCATAACCCGATCACCCACACCAATTGCAAGTGCTCCACCGGAACCACCTTCTCCAATTACTGTACAGATAATTGGCGTTTTAAGTGCAGCCATTTCAAACAGGTTACGCGCAATAGCTTCAGACTGACCCCGTTCTTCTGCACCAATTCCCGGATAGGCACCTGGTGTATCTATAAAAGTAACAACCGGCATCTTGAATCGTTCTGCCATCTTCATAAGGCGTAAGGCTTTACGGTAGCCTTCGGGGCGAGGCATACCGAAATTACGACGAATTTTTTCTTTCGTATCTCGACCTTTTTGCTGGCCAATAACCATTACCGGTTTACCTTCAAGTCTGGCAATACCCCCCACTAACGCCTTATCATCAGCAAATGCACGATCCCCATGCAGCTCTTCAAAATCAGTGAATATTCGGTCTATATAGTCGAGTGTATGAGGTCGCTGAGGATGCCTTGCCAACTGGGATGTCTGCCAGGATGTCAATTTGTTAAAAATGGACTCTGTGAGGCTTTTACACTTTGATTGCAGGCGAGTAATTTCCTCACCTATATTGATTTCAGTATCATCTCCAACGTAACGAAGCTCTTCAATTTTGGCTTCTAACTCGGCGATGGGCTGTTCAAATTCCAGGAAATTTGGATTCATTCTTAATCTTATTAAATAGTTTGCCCCAATAAAGGGCTGATGGTAGAAAATGCTAGTGTGCAATGATAACCCGCAATTCTATTCTAACCAAGCAAGTTGAGAGGTTTTGTTTCATTTTTACTGAAAATGGCGACAGATTCACAACAAACTTCATACAGTTCACTGGTTAATTATTAATCAATAATTTAGTAATATAATTTTGAGATTCCCCTTGTAACAGCACAGCCGATCATTTAAACAGCCCCAATTGCCTGATCATTAAGCAATTTGAAATCCATGTGCTAATCTTATTTTATAATTCATTTTAACTGGATGTAACCTTATAACTATGGATGATTCTTCACCTAAATCCGGCAGTATAATAATTGCTGACGATGATCCATCAATTTTACTTCTCCTTCGTCATATTCTGTCAGAAGACAATTATGATGTAACTGAAGCTCGCTCAGGCATGGAAGCAATTGAATTATGCTGCGAGTTTACTTATGATCTTGCCATATTTGACCTGGTAATGCCCGAAGTGGACGGCCTTACCGCCTGTAAAGAAATCACTTACCAGACATCCAACCCTCCCCCTGTGCTTATTATCACCTCATTGGACGATGATGTTTCTGTCAATAATGCTTTTAATGCCGGCGCTATTGATTATGTAACAAAACCCATTAACTGGTCTGTATTTAAGCAACGAGTAAAACGAATTGTACAAAGCGAGAAAAACAGACAAAAAGTGAAACGCCTTGAGTTTCATGATTCACTGACCGGATTACCAAACCGTACCCTGTTACTGGACAGACTAGAATCAGCGACCCTACGCGCACAGCGTAATAAAACTATGCTCGCATTGTTAATGGTGGATGTAGACAACCTTAAATTAATTAATGAAACTCTCGGGCATAATAATGGCGATAAGGTTATACAGTCAGTTGCCAGCCGCTTATCAAAATCAATTCGAGATACGGACACCCTGTCACGTAGCGGCGGTGATGAATTTAATTTAATTATTGAAAACATACAACATCTGGAAGATGTGGGTTTTATGGCTGCAAAATTCTCCCGTGCCATTGAACATAGCATGACTATTATGGATCAGGATATTCGTATAAAAGCCAGTATTGGTGTCTGCATTTACCCTCAGGATGGCACCGATATTGGCAGCTTATTAAGCCATGCAGATGCGGCACTTTATCGCGCTAAGGAACAGGGAGGAAATGTATACGAATTTTATTCACCCGACCTAGGTAAACAGGCAAAACGAAGATTAGAGCTTGAAAATAATTTACGCCATGCACTGGATAATGATGAGCTGGTTGTTTTCTACCAGCCTAAAATAGATTTAGCAACTGGTATTGCCAGTGGTATAGAAGCACTGGTTCGCTGGAATCACCCTCAACAGGGCATAGTACCACCTGATGAGTTTATTCCTATTGCGGAAGAAACCGGCTTAATCATTCAACTGGGACAACAGGTTATTGAAAAAGCCTGTAAACAGTTTAAACAATGGCAGGAAGATAATATTCCAGTCACCAATATATCTATCAATGTATCAGCGCGTCAGTTTAAAGAACAGGATTTAGTAACCGTATTGCAGGAAGCAATATATAAACATCATCTAGATGCTTCACATATTGAACTCGAATTAACTGAAAGCACCCTGCTAAAAAATGAAAATCAGGCAGAATCCATACTTAACCAGTTACACAAAATGGGAATTAAAATATCGATTGATGATTTTGGAACCGGTTATGCCTCACTTGCTTATTTAAAACGTTTACCAATAGATATATTAAAAATTGATAAATCATTTACCGATGGAATATTACGTGACCCAGATGACATAGCGATTGTAAATGCTATATATGGCCTTGCTAAAGGCCTGGGACTTAAACTGGTTGCCGAAGGTATTGAAAACAGGGAACAGTTAGAAAAAATAAAAAAACTTGGCGTAGACTACGGACAAGGCTATTACTGGAGCCCACCACGTCCAGCAGATCAGTATGTGGAATTACTTGAGAACCTGAAAAAAATGCAAGCTTCCACAGGAATTAATTCTACGGTTATAGGAATTTAATTATCTGTATTAGCTGGCTAATTCGAAACCTCTATACATTCTCGTAATACCATTGTAGCAAATGCACCTGTAGGCAACTCAAACATTATATTCAATATATCATCGTTGATTTCCCAGTTTAACTTTTCTGGCAGCAGCCTTAATGGGCGCCTCTCCTGCTTTAGCCGCGCTGATTCAAGACCCTCAGCAAATTGTTTATATTCTGCAGCGACTAACTTTTCCAGTTTAAGTACATCATGCATTGCCATGCTTTCACCTTCCCCCCACAAACTCGCCGTTAAATTTATTTCTTTATCTAATAAACGCCGCCTAATCTCTTCACTATCTTCAGGCTGCTCATCTGTAAAGCAGGCCGATTTTGCATTCAACATAAATACTTCACCCGACATTGGCGACAACCAGTTATCTTGCTGAATTCGTGTTGATAAAATTTGATTAAAAATCCACGAACGTGCTGAAGATAAATACAAACCACGATGTTGTTTTTTTAGTTTTTTTATTTCCCGATTAAACATTTTTTCCGCTTTCGCCAAGTTACCCATTGCACGGCCAAATCGTTGTTCTCCAAAATAATTAGGCACTCCTTCTTTTTTTATTATCTGGAGTTTTTCTTCCAGCGATTCAGTATTACCTTCTAAGTGAGTAATACGAATTTGAAACCGGTTACCTGATGACGCACCCCGCTTAAGTTTTCTGTTATGGCGTATTTGCTGTAAAATTTTAAATTCATCTGTTTGCAAATCAGAAAAATCAGGATCGTCCATGCCCGGCAAATGAAGACTAAACCACTGAGTCGTTACCGCATGCCGGTCTTTCATGCCAGCATAGCTAACCGCCATCGATTTAACACCCGCAAATTTTGCCAGCTGTTGTGCGACCCAGTCTGTATTTGAACCATCTTTTTCGATCTTAAGCCACAGGTGCTCACCCTCCCCGGTCATTTGAATTGGCATAATTTCATCGACACGAAAGTCTGTATTGAGCACTTTTAGACGACCTTTCGTCTCAGGTTTTCCATAAGCGTAGGCTAGATCACTAAAACTGTATTGCATATTTTTTCTTTTAAAACAAAAAGTTAGATATTTTAACACGGTTTATATCATGGGCAAAAACAGAAACATAATTTTAATACACTTGTCTAACTAATAAACATATTGACATCTTTTGACATTCCGTCATATTCTATCGCCATGACAAATTCAGCCATTTCAACCACAAACAGACAATTGACCCGAAAACAAAGGGAGTTATTTGAGCGTGAGCAGCTCATTCTAGATACTGCACAGAAAATATTGCGCGAGGAAGGCCTGCAAAACCTGACTATGGATCGAGTTGCCGCAGAGATAGAGTACTCTAAAGGTACGGTTTATAACCATTTTTGTAGCAAAGAAGAAATTATTAATGGCATTAGTTGTCGCTGTGTTAGCAATCTTATAGAAATGTTTAGCCGAGCAAAAAATTATCAGGGTAGTCACCGTGAACGTATTGCAGCAGTGGGTATAGCCCACAGCCTTTATGCACGCCTACATCCTGATGAAGTGCAAAATATGCAAATTATAAAATCGGCTGCTGTTCGTGAAAAAATTCCCCAACAAAAACAACTTGAACTTTTACAGCTAGAACAGCAAATAACCGGAATAGTGTTAGAAATTATTAATGATGCAGTTAGAGATGGTGATATTCCTGATAATCAACCCTTTGTGCCCGATGGAATTCTCCTGGGTTTATGGAGTATGGGTTATGGATCAAACATGTTACACCTTTCAGGTATCCCTTTCAGTAAACTCGGCATACAGCAACCACTTGAAATGATGTGGCTAAATAGTCACAAATTATTAGATAGTTATGACTGGCAACCAAGCAGTACGGAATTTGATATATATGCTCTTCGAGACAAACTACGTAAAGAATTATTCTCTGTAGAAATGCAGTTATTAAATGATCAGAAAAATAAAACCCCAACATAAACAATAAAAATCTGGAGAGCACCCATGCTTGTTAGATACACAGAATGGATTTTAAAGTGGCGTTACCTGGTAATATTGCTATCACTGGCATTAGTTGTGGCAGTTGGTAGTGGCGCACCAAACTTACTGCCCTTTTCAAATGATTATCGCGTGTTCTTTAGTAAGGATAACCCCCAGTTAAATGCATTTGAAAATTTACAGGATACATACACAAAAGATGACAATGTTATGTTTGTTATCTCTCCTAAAAACGGCAATGTGTTCGTCCCTGAAAACCTGAAGGCTATTAAGGCAATTACCGAGGAGGCCTGGCAAATACCACATTCTATCAGGGTTGATTCAATAACTAACTTTCAGCACACCTATGCAGAAGAAGATGACTTAATAGTTGATGATCTGGTGCTGGAGCCTGCATCTATGAACACAGAAAGCCTGAATTATGCTAAACAGGTTGCACTTAAAGAACCTGCATTGGCCGCAAGACTAATATCTCCTGACTCAGCACATACCGGGGTAAATGTAACCGTACAATTACCCGGTAAAAATAAGATGAAAGAAAATCCACAAACAGTTGCTTATGCACGAAAAATGCTAGCCGAGGCAAAAGTCAAATACCCCGAAATAGATTTCCGCTTGGCCGGCATGGTTATGATGAATAATGCATTTCCTGAAGCCAGTAAGGCAGATGGCCAAACACTAATCCCCATGGCCTTTGGTATAATTGCTATTGTTCTTTTGTTACTTCTTAAAGGCTTCAGCGGCACAGTCGCAACCATTATTTTAGTAATCTGTTCAATAATTATTGGAATGGGGGCCGGTGGTCATTTAGGAATTAAACTAACCCCCCCTTCTGCCTCAGCACCAATAATTATTTTAACAATAGCTATAGCAGGTGCCGTTCATTTACTGGTTACAATGTTGCAGGAAATTCACAAGGGCATGAGCAAACACGATGCAATCGTTGAAAGTATGCGTGTTAACTTTATGCCTATATTTTTAACTGCCATCACTACTGCATTGGGTTTTTTAAGCCTTAACTCAAGTGATGCACCACCATTTGGTGACCTTGGTAATATGTCTACCTTCGGCGTTTTAGGCGCATTTGTTTTAACCGTTACTTTTTTACCTGCCATTATGTTTATTTTACCCATTCATGCAAAACATTTTATAGCGGGTACTGGTGTTATGGATAAACTGGGTGATTTTGTTGTAGAGAAACGAAAAACATTACTTATATCACTAAGTACTGGAGTTATCATATTTATCTCATTGATACCTCTAAATGATTTAAACGATGTATTTGTAAATTACTTCGATGAATCAATAGAGTTCAGGCGTGATACTGATTTCACAACTGAGAATCTTACCGGCACTTATACTATTGCCTACTCTTTGAACAGTGGCGAAAAAGAAGGTGTGAGCCGACCTGCATTTTTAGAACAGGTAGAAAAATTTGCCAACTGGTATGAAACACAGGATGAAGTTTTACATGTCAGCAGCATCACCGACACTTTCAAACGCCTGAATAAAAATATGCACGGCGATGATAATGCATATTACAAAACACCTGACAATAAAGAGCTTGGTGCACAATATCTATTACTTTATGAAATGTCTCTACCTTATGGTCTGGACTTAAATAACCAGATAGATGTCGCTAAACAATCAACTAAGGTACAGGTGATTCTAAAAACAATTTCATCAAACGAATTACTGGCACTTGAACAGCGGGCCAATGACTGGATGCAAAAAAACACACCGAACCTTACTACTGAAGGTGCCAGCCCATCCATTATGTTTGCACATATCGGAAAACGTAATATCATCAGTATGTTAACCGGCACAACCGCTGCACTAGTTTTAATTTCAGTTGTTTTAATTATTGCACTTAAATCCTTTAAATACGGCTTGATAAGTTTGATACCTAACCTGTTCCCCGCTGGCGTTTCTTTTGGAATTTGGGGACTGGTAGTAGGTGAAGTGGGTCTTGCCCTGTCTATAGTAACTGCTATGACCCTGGGTATAGTTGTAGATGATACAATTCACTTTATGAGTAAATACATACGAGCCAGAAAAGAGAAAGGCCTGGATACCCAACAGGCAGTACGATATGCTTTCAAAAATGTTGGGGTGGCTCTATGGGTTACCTCAGCCGTTTTAATTTCTGGCTTTATGATTCTTGCACAATCAAATTTTGAACTGAACTCCGGCATGGGGTTAATGACAAGTATTATTATAGCGGTGGCTCTGATATTAGATTTTCTATTACTACCGCCTCTATTAATGGCAATTGACTCTGACAAAAAAACAGCTTAAGGAATAAACATGACAATAACTCAATTCACAAAAGTAGCAGCTAGTTCTTTATTACTTCTAGGCAGTATTTCAGTGAGCCATGCAGATGATGTAAGCAGGGGCCTGGAAATAGCAAAAGAAGCAGACAAACGAGACACCGGTTTTGTAGATTCAACAGCTAAAATGAAAATGATTCTGAAAAACAAGCAAGGTCAAACCAATAGTAGAGAAGTAAAAGTAATTACCCTGGAAGTGGAAGGCGATGGGGATAAAGGTTTATCTATATTCAATACTCCAAAAGACATAAAAGGCACGGCATCTCTCACCTATTCACATGCTCTCAAGCCAGATGAACAGTGGTTATACTTACCTGCTTTGAAGCGTGTTAAACGAATTAACTCAAAAAACAAATCAGGTCCATTTATGGGCAGCGAATTTGCATATGAGGACATTTCATCACAGGAAATCGATAAATACACATATAAATATATCAAGGATGAAAAACTAAATGACATTGATTGTTTTGTTATTGAACGCTACCCCGCATATAAACATTCTGGTTACACTCGACAGGTTGCATGGATAAATAAACAGGAATATCGTGCAGAGAAAATAGTTTTTTATGATCGTAAAAATACGCTCTTAAAAACGTTAACCTATGCTGGCTATCAACAATATTTAAATAAATTCTGGCGCGCAGATGAAATGCTCATGGTTAATCACCAAACTGGAAAGTCTACAACACTTAGCTGGAATAATTACCAGTTTAAAACAGGACTAACCGATAAAGATTTTAATCGCAATAGCCTTAAACGGGCAAAATAACTTATTAATTTAATTATAATTCTCAAGAGAAAATCATCTGAACAAAATGAGTTACCTGAATGAATTGTAAATTTAAAACCATTAACATTCTTACCTTCACACTGATTTCTTTTCAGTGCATGGCAGAATGGTCTGGTGATATCACCTTTCAGAATCGATACTTCATCAATGATCCACTTGCTCAAAACCTGGAGCAACATAATAACTATCTCTCTGTTTATTCAGAAGTTGAATACTATAGCAACCTTAATAGTGATAATAAGAGCATCACCTTTACCCCTTTTATACGACTTGATCAATATGATAATGAACGCAGCCATGGGGATATTCGTGAACTATTTTATGAACAGGTTTTTGAAAGCTGGGAATTACGCCTTGGGATAAGTAAAGTTTACTGGGGGGTGACAGAATCACAGCATCTGGTTGATGTAATTAATCAAACTGATAATGTAGAAAACACCGATGGTGAAGATAAGTTAGGTCAACCGATGATTAAAGCCAGTTTTGAAAAAGACTGGGGATTAGTTGATCTGTTTATACTACCTTATTTCAGAGAACGAACCTTTCAGGGCCCTGAAGGCCGCCCTCGCGCATTTCCAGTTGTTGATACCAGGCAATCGAGTTATGAATCTTCAGATGAAGAACAACATATAGATTATGCATTACGCTGGTTTCAATACATTGGTGATCTTGAGCTTGGTCTTAGCTACTTTTATGGCACCAGTCGTGAACCCCTCTTTCTACTTGGCAACCGAAATAACATACAGGTACTAACACCCTACTACCCTCAGATGCAACAGGCTAGCATAGATGCCCAGCTCACCACTGAAGAATGGTTATGGAAATTTGAAGCAATTATCCGAGACTGGCAAAATATAGATACCAATACTGCTCAACTGGTTGATGAGAACTTCTTTGCTATGACCGGTGGTTTTGAATATACTTTTGTTGGCATTTATGAATCATCTTCTGATTTAGGTCTGGTAATGGAATACTTATATGATGACCGGGGTATTGATGCAACTGCCCTTTTTCAAAATGACATAATGGCAGGCTTACGACTCGCTGTTAATGATGCAGATTCAAGTGAGGCACTGCTTGGTATAATTTATGACCTGGATAATCAGGAACGATTAATTAGCCTTGAAGCCAGTAAACGGTTCGCTGAAAACTTAACCGGTAGCCTGGAAATTCGAGGCTTTAATAATATTCATCGCTTAAGCCGCCTCAAGAGTATTGAAGAGGACGACTTTATTCAAATTGATATCGCTTATTATTTTTAACTAGCTAATTAACAGGTGTAACTATGGATGAAATTAACATTCAGTTTTTTAAAACTAAATATGGTGAGCTTATATTAGGTTCTTTTGATAATTATTTAGTTATGTGTGATTGGCGTTATCGAAAAATGAGACACAACATCGATAATCGACTACAAATAAAACTTAACGCGATTTACAAAGAAAAAGATAACAATACACTAAAAATAGCGCGTCAACAGCTGAACGAATACTTTGAATATAGACGCAATAGTTTTGATATACCTGTAAAATTAATCGGCACAGAATTTCAAAAAAAAGTATGGCAAAGATTAACTAAAATACCCTATGGAAAAACAACCAGTTACCTTGAGCTAGCTAATAACATATCAAATACTAAAGCGGTAAGAGCCGTAGCTAATGCTAATGGCGCTAATGCAATTTCAATTATCGTGCCATGCCATAGAGTTATTGGAAAAAACGGTGCGCTTGCAGGGTATGCAGGTGGTGTAGCCACTAAAAAGAATTTACTGAAATTAGAACAAAACTTGTTTGCTTAAAAGACGCAATAAAAATTTTATATATTCCCAGAGTTATCTGCGATAAGGAGGATGCTTAACCAGCATCATTAAGCGTATGGATAATTGGCAACCTACAGCCTGTATTTTATGTTCACGTAACTGCGGCTTAAGTGTTCAAGTAAAAGATGGGCATTTAACTAAAATTCGTGGTGATAAACTTCACCCAATAAGTGCCGGTTATCTGTGTCAGAAAGCATCTCGACTGGACCACTACCAAAACCATGCTGAGCGTTTAAATCACCCCCTGAGAAGAACAACAGATGGTAGTTTTGAAGCTGTCTCCTGGGACACTGCAATTTCAGAAATTACTACAAAATTGTTAGACCTTCGTAAAGAGCACGGTAACACTTGTATGGCTTTCTATGGTGGAGGCGGTCAGGGCAATCACGTTGGTGCAATGTACGCCAGTGCCTTTCGAAATGTCATGGGGATTAACAATTATTACTCAGCCCTTGCCCAGGAAAAAACCGGAGATTTTTGGGTTAATGGTCAATTATTCGGTCGGCAATATTGCCATATCACTGAAGACATTGATCACAGTGATTGCGTTATATTCATTGGTACCAACCCATGGCAGGCACATGGCATTCGAAATGCTCGCATTGCATTGAAGCAATTAGCTAAAGATCCAGCGCGCATGATGATTGTTGTTGATCCGAGACGCACACGAACAGCATCGATGGCAGACATTCATCTACAGTTACGACCTGGTACAGATGCCTTATTATTATCCGCCATGCTGTCTATTATTGTGCGCGAAAACCTTCATGATACTCAATTTTTACAACAGCATACAAACGGTTTTCCCGAATTGCATGAAGCACTAATGGAAGTGCCTGTTGAAGACTATATAGAACGCACCGGGCTTAAATCTGAAACCGTGCACAGGGTTGTTCATTGCCTGGCGAAAGCGAACAGTGCTGCCATTCGAGTCGACCTTGGAATACAGCAAAGTCTTAACAGTACTCTCAACTCATATCTGGAAAAACTGATGTTTCTCGTTACCGGTAATTTCGGTAAAAAAGGTGGAAACAATTTACATAGCTTTCTGATTCCTCTAATTGGACATTCACAGGCACGGGGTAAACAACGCCCATTACCTCGAACGGCTGTTACGGGCATGGCTGAAATAGCTGGCATGTTTCCACCCAATGTTTTACCGGATGAAATAAACACAGATCATCCCGCACGCACCCGTGCACTGTTTGTCGACAGTGCCAACCCGGCTGTATCCGCCTCTGATACTCAAGCCTGTCGTCGAGCTTTTGACAATTTAGAGCTACTGGTGGTAGTTGATGTTGCGATGACTGAAACCGCCAGACATGCCCATTATATTTTGCCCGCCGCTTCACAATTTGAAAAATGGGAAGCCACCTTTTTTACCCTCGATTTTCCCGTAAACGGCTTTCATTTAAGAAAGCCGTTATTTACACCATTGGCGGGTACCCTCCCGGAATCTGAGATCTATCGTCGACTGGCTCTTGCCGCAGATGCAATACCCAAAACCTATCCACTGCTAAATGTGGCAGCACGTCTACATCGACGCTGGCCCGGATTAAATATTTATCGAAATGTATTGGGCATGACACTAATTATGCGTCCCAGCTTACGTCGAGCAATACCTTTTATATTATATGACAGTCTGGGGCCAACACTACAAGATGGAGCAGCCGCCGCTGCACCTTTTTGGGGGGCCTGCCAGTTGTATGTTAAGAAACATGCTGCAGCTGTAAAGCGTAGTGAGTTAAAGGGCCGTGGTGCACAACTCGCTGAGCAATTATTTAATCGCATATTAACTGATCACAATGGAACACTTTTAAGCATACACAAATATAAAGACTGTTTTTCTTTCATACGACATACTGATGGCAAAATACATTTAAACCCGCCAGAAATGTTGCAAGCACTGCGTGAACTCATTACTCAACGGCTCGAACAGGACAAAGATTATCCATTAATTTTATGTGCCGGTGAACGACGTAGCGAAAATGCAAATACAATATTCCGTAATCCGCAGTGGAGAAAAACTGATCCACTAGGTACTTTGCGAATTAATCCTCAGGATGCGCTAACTTTCGGATATGCTGATGCTGAACAGGTTATTTGCGAGTCACAATGGGGGAGTATAAAAGTTTATATCCAGGTCTGTGACACTATGCGTCGTGGATCTGTTAGCTTACCTCACGGTTATGGCTTACAATTTCCAAATAATAAAAATGAACAAAAAACACACGGACCTTTAATTAATTTACTTACAAATTTAAAACATTGTGACCCGGTCAGTGCAACTCCTTTCCACAAATATGTACCGGTACGACTGAAGAAAATCATTAATAATTCTACTCAGAACTTAAGTGAACATATCAATTAAAAGAAATTAGATAACATACAATATTTTTACCCTTTAGATACATATAAAACACTACATCTCTTGTTTTAGGAATTTTACAATCCATTGAGCTACTACATTACTATCTACAGAGTTTTTAAGTGAGTGCATAGCATTTAAATAATTTGTATCACCAATAACATTTCTTCGTTTATTCATTATGTATTTAAGATATTCGGAATTAAATTCTGGATGTCCCTGAAAAGTTAAAACATGATTAGAAATTATAAAGCCTGAATTTGGACAAAAATCATTGCTTGCAAGCAACTCAGCTTTAGCTGGCAATTTCACTACTTGATCCTGATGACTTACTAATAAAGAAAAATTATCCATTTCAGGCTGTATCCAGCTTTTACTATTTTGTATATGGCTTGAATACAGACCTACCCCCCAACCTTTTTCACTTTTTTCTACCTGACCATTTAATGCCTGGGCAATTACCTGGTGTCCAAAGCAAATGCCTATTAATTTCTTTTGATGATGTACCAATTTTACAACATACTCTTTAAGCCTGTTGATCCACAGCTCATCATCATACGCATTGAATTTGCTACCTGTAATTAAATATGCATCACAGTCATCTATAGTTAGTGGATATTCGAGATTTATAACTTGATAGGTTTGAAATAAAAGATTATTATCAACAGACTGCAACAACTTTTTAAACATATCCGGATAACTTCCATGTTTTTCTCTTATATTTTTATCCAGAATATCCGTTTCTAATATGCCTATTTTCATTCACTCAGATTTCCATTAACCGCATTCTCAAAAATTTCACTATATTGCTCAGCAGAAAAAATTATAGGGTTTCCTGAAGCGGTAGGATCTTTGCTAGCTAGCTGACCTATTAATTCGCTTTTATCCGTATTTAAACCAATGGCTTTTAAGTTATCTGCTATTCCCAACTTACTTCTAAATTCCAGTACCCAGTTAAAAAACTCATCAAAACTATTATTTTTCAGGTTCAGGAAATTTGCAATATGGTTAATTTTATTTTCTATTACAGGTTTATTTTTTAATAAAACATAGGGTAATAATATCGCATTTAATAATCCATGATGCTTATCATAAATTGCGCCTAGCGGGTGGGCCAAAGCATGTACGCCACCTAAGCCTTTTTGAAATGCGGTTGCGCCCATAGTTGATGCTACTAACATATGACTACGCGCTACAAGATTGCTACCATCTTTATAGGCACCGGGTAACCATTCTTTTATGAGTCGCATACTTTCAAGTGCAATACCGTCGGCCATAGGGTGATAGCTGTTTACACAATACGCTTCTAAACTATGTACAAAAGCATCCATACCGGTTGCTGCTGTAACGGGGGCAGGTAAATTCTGTGATAACTGGGCATCCGCAATAACTAAATCAGGCAACATATTCGGATGAAATATAATTTTCTTTGTATGACTGAGTTCATCAACAACAACAGATGCGCGACCAACCTCAGATCCTGTACCCGCTGTTGTTGGTATCGCAATACAGGGTGCAATAGCCTGAGAATTGACCCTTCTCCAGTTATCACCCACATCCTCAAAATCCCATAAGGAATATTCTTGCGCAGCCATTAATGCAATAGTTTTACCTGCATCAATTCCACTTCCTCCACCAAAAGCTATGACTCCGTCACATTTATCTTTATTATAAATATTAACCCCCTGTTGAATATTATCACCTGTAGGGTTTGGTTTAACATCACAGAAAACCTGAATATTCAATCCTTTGATTTTATTTGACTCTATCAAATCTGTAACGATATTTAGCTTTGCCAGACCGGAGTCTGTTACAAGTAAAGGTTTAGTTATATTTAACTTTTTACATGAATCATATAATTCATCAACACATCCTGTGCCAAAATGAATAGGTGTTGGGTAATTCCAGTTACCTTTTAAATCATCCATGTTTGTTATATCGATTATCTCATGCATAATAATTATCAGCTCAATTTAAGATGAAAAGATTTAGGTCTCGTTAATTGCTGATAACCCAATGATGACAATGAACAACCACGTCCTGAATTTTTAATTCCTACCCAGGAAAGCGCTGGATCAAGATAATCGCAACGGTTCATAAATACGGTGCCTGTCTCTAACTGCTCACCTAAGCTTATAGCTACTTCTTTATTATTGGTCCAAATTGAAGCCGTTAAGCCATAGGGACTATCATTCATAAGTTGTATCGCCTCAGCATCATTATCAACTTTCATAAGACCTACAACCGGACCAAAACTTTCATCTCTCATGACAGACATATTATGATTAACATTGACCAGCACCTGAGGAGCTAAATAAGCAGAACCCTTTTTGTCATTAGAAAATACCTTTTCATTGATACACGCACTGGCACCCATTTCACAGGCTTGTTTAATTTGCTCTCTCACATAGTCGGCAGATTTTGAGTTTACCATTGGCCCTAAAGTAGTATGCAAATCTAGTGGATTTCCTAATATATAGCTGTTTACAGAATCAATAAATTTTTCGACAAACTCATCATATATATCATTATGTACGTAAATTCGTTCGATGCCACAGCATGATTGACCTGAGTTAAAAAAGGCCCCATCAACCAGGGTTTCTACCGCACGATCTATATCAGTATCATTTCTAACATATGCTGGATCTTTTCCACCCAGCTCCAGTGCCACGCCTTTAAATAATCCCGCAACTGATTTTTCAATTGTTTCACCACCAGATACTGAACCTGTGAAGGAGACAAAATTTATAGCATTATTTCTCACCAGCTCTTTTGTTTGCTGATGATCTAAGTGTAAATACTGAAACACACCATTTTCGAATCCCTCCTGCTTAAATGACTCACTAAAAGCCTGGTATAATCTTTCTGCACACAATAATGTTTGCGCTGAGTGTTTTAATATCACGCAGTTACCAGCCATTAAGGCTGGCACAATAGAATTAATGGCGGTTAAATAGGGGTAATTCCAGGGTGCTATAGTTAACACCACACCTAGAGCCTCTCTTTTTATATACCGAGTAAAGCCTTCATTATCCTGTAATTTAATATCACTTAAAGCCTGCTCCGCTATATCTATCATATAACGAGCACGTTCTTCTAATCCATGTAATTCACCTTGTGCATACTTTAAAGGTCGCCCCATTTGCAGGGTGATTTCTTTTGCAATTTCTTCGCCATTTTCAAGAATGATATCTATCGCTTTATGACAAAGTTTAGCTTTATCTGCAATTGGTATTGTTTTCCATTTGCTACTCGCTAACACAGCATCCTGTAATTTTTTTTCAATTTGACTAGTTGTTGCTGTTTCTCTTTCTGCAACTATAGAACCATCAATGGGTGATATTATTTTTATTGTCATAGTTAATTTTAAATTATTTCAAAATAACGCTCTAATTCCCATTGGGATATATGTTTTCTAAATTCACGATCTTCCCATTCCCGACTTGCCACATAATGATCCACGAACGCATCTCCAAAATAATCTCGAGCCACATTAGACAACTTAAGTTTCTGGGCCGCTTCCCATAAACTTGTTGGCAACTTTAAATGTTCTGGAAATGCCTGATCATAAGCGCTACCTTTAACCATTGAGTCAATTGAAAGCTTATTTTCTAGCCCCCATAACCCTGAAGCGATAACCGCAGCAAGAATGATATATGGGTTTGCATCAGCTGCCGCAATTCTGTATTCCAGACGTTGTGTTTTTTCACTACCAGGAATAATTCTAATAGCGCAGGTACGATTATCTATACCCACACTGGCTTCTGTTGGTGCCCAGAAACCCGGTATAAGTCTACGATATGAATTAATAGTTGGCGCAATCATTGCCAGAAACTCAGGCATCAATTGTTGTTGTCCTGCAACAAAATGATACATGGCTTCACTCATATTATTATCATCGTTGCTATCATAAAAAACTGCTGCCCCATTACTATTTTTTATAGATAAATGTATATGTCCGCTTTGTCCCGGATAATCTTCAGACCATCTTGCCATAAATGTGGCAATTTTGTCTTTTTTCTGTAGTGAAATTTTTGTAAAGGTTTTAAATAGAGCGGCCTTATCTGCCGATGATAGTGCATCACTATAGGCAATAGCAGCTTCTAACACACCCGGACCCGTTTCTTCATGCAAGCCTTCTATCTTAAAATCCATTTCTTCAGATAATTTCAATATATCATTATATGTTTCTGACTCTACAGAATTTCGAATTACTGAATACCCAAACTCGGCTGGTGCCAACGGTTGCAGTCTCTGGTAATTCTTTGCACGTATACTATGGGGCGTTTCATTAAACACAAAAAACTCATACTCAAATCCACAAAAAATCTCCAACCCTATATCACGTGCTTTATTAATAACCCTACGTAAAACACCCCTTGGACAAATAGCTTCTGCTTCTGCTGAAAACTCAGCCAGAAAAAATAACATATTATTTTCACCAGACCTTTCCATGGGTAGTTCGCGACAACTATCCGGCAATATACGCATCATTGCATCGGGATACCCCGTATGCCAACCAGTATATTTTGCATTATCATAAAGTTGGTCTTTAACATCCCATCCAAGCACAACGTCACAGAAACCAAAACCATTATCCAGTGCAGAGAAGAATTTCTCTCTGGACATATATTTCCCACGCAATATACCATCTATATCAAACACACCTACTTTTACGTGACTTAAGGCGCGTTGTTCCACAATCTGGCGAGCCTGACTTATATTTTTTACACCCCTCGCATCCATTTCGCCCCCTCTATTTAAATGGCTTTATAATGATTTTAGCTGTTATTCTTGAAAAATGCTTTACTTATACTAGAGAACGGTGCTTTATAGCATTACCACAAAAAACCAGTATAAAACCTGTGAGTATTATGTCGAATGCTACACAGATCAGTAACGAATTATAATTTCTTCGAAGAACTGTTCACATTTGCGTTAGAAAAGCGGGGGAAAACATAGGTAAATTTGCTGAAGTTTTGATCAAATTATAAACCTGGAACCTAAACCTGGGCCAGTCATAAAACAGTCATAAGTTGATCATGGAGAGGTAGAAATAACTAATTAGCTGCGCTCTTGAAATTTAACGCCCTGTCTAATACCATACTTATTCCTTCATATTCTTCATTCTCAGCTCTCACGAGTTTTTCACCATGTGAAAACCTGTCTCTCAATCTGGTCATTGCAATTTGCCCTTCGTTGGAGAGTAATTCACTCATAATTTTAGATTTTAGAAATGGAGCAACCCCTGAGCCTACTGTAAATGCCTGGTTGGGGTATGGTAAGTGCGTATGTACCGCCTTGGTTTGTATAAATTGTGGATCAAATTTTTTATGATTAGTCTTGGGAATAACAGTCGCCACGCATCTACCTTGCACGACTGAATTGAAAGCTTCTTTCCACCCCTTAGTAATTACGTGTATTGGCTCTTTTTCTGGATTAGAGTAATGACTCATCATGGTCAACATACCAAAATTCGGAGATTTTGGAGCACATACTTTTTTCCCAATCAAATCATCCAAGCTTATAATACTATTATCAGTGCTTTTTGCAATAACCCGCCATATGTGTAACTGGGGTAATTTCACAATAACGTCATGCTGAATATGCTGTATTCGCCAACTAACAAAATGAGGCCCATCAAATGCCAGATCATACTCATTATTCTGCATCCCTCGACTATACTCTGACCAGTTAGCAGGGTGTTTATAAATAAACCGTTCGCCTGTTGATTTTGTAAGAAAATCAGCAATTGGTTTATAAATATAAACCCCCTGTTCCAGGTTTTCCCTTGGTGGAGCAGTAAATACATAATCTGAAAAAGCATCTAAAGGATAAATCGATGGCAAAACCAAAAACAAAACCCATTTAAATTTAGACATTACTAATACTCCACCATATTTAACAGATCCCCAAATTATGCTACAAACCTAGCTTTAATTTCATCTAATAACTGGGACTGACGTTCGCGTCTCAGTTTATCACTTTCTTCAACATTTAGTTGTTTTTCAAGTTTTTTTCTTCGATTTTGTTTATTAAAGTCCTCAATTTCATCAGCAGAAAATGTCTTTTCTTCACCACTAAACACACAGCTTCTCTCATAGCCTAAGGCATCTAAAACTCTACCAGCTACCGATTCAAAGATACTAATATCTGTCAATGTCATTTCAGACATGTATTTCTTACTATTATTCTTCAATATTGGACTGGTAACATTTCCCCATAAATCGCTGGATTTAGCTGCATTTTTAGCCTCATTACTTTTATGAAAATCAAGCATTTGTGGCACATAATCTGTACCTAAAAAGGCACATAAGGAACGTGCTGTCTCCTCAGGCTGCTGAGTTAGTTGTTCATAGCTGACACAGTAAAAACGATTTTCATCAATCAACTCTTTAAAATTTAAAGCCATATTCTGCGTGGCAGCCCAACCATTAGCTATATTATAAATATGTTTTTCGCCAACCACTGCTTTTTGAAATGATAACGCAACATCACGGCCATCACGATATAAATATATATATTTAGGATTATTAAAGTGTTCCTCAATTTCTTCGATATATTTTATATTTGCAAGACTTTTACAGCACCATGTTTTAGCACCTTGACTTTCAGTGTACATGTCATGGATTGCTGCATAAACACCTAATAAAGACCTGTTCTTTGCTTTTTTTGCAATTTCATGCCTATCAAAGCTCATTCCACTCCATTGAACTGGATTTAATTCAACCAGTCTACAGACATCGTCAATTAATTTATAATAATTCTCATCATTATCGAAAGTCCCATAAAACTCCATAAGCGGAAACATACGTTCTAATATATGTGGAGGATGTGGGGAGGCTATTTCAGTTAATTGATTTAACATCAATCTTAATAAGTTTGAACCAGATCTTTGAGTGCCTATCATAAATACAGGTGTCATAATGTAACTCCTAAGCTTTAGTATTTAATAAATTAAATGTCACAAATAATAATACTCGAAAAATTAGATAATTAATTTTCATATTAAAATCACAACATTCGTTGGTAAATTGTGTACTAGTTAAGTTATGAAAAAGCGAGTAAGCCAACGATTCCTGAAGCGGGTATTATCCAGACCACCTCTAACTTAAACTTAAGTAACGCGATAATTGCTGCAATAAATATTACAACTGAAATTAAACTGGTTTCTGCAGACATAGAGACAACATAGGCTGCTGCTGCAATCATGCCAATCACGGCACAACGAACACCTTTTAAAATTGCATTAATGTTCTGAGATTCTTTCAATCTTTGTAAGTAATGAGTGCATATCAACATTATCATGGCTGGAGGTGCAAAAATTCCTATAGTAGCCGTAGCTGCACCAAACACACCTGCTACTTTATAACCGATAAATGTTGCACTTATTAAAATAGGTCCTGGTGTAATTTGCCCCATAGCAATAGCATCAATAAATTCTTTATGCGTTACCCATTGATATGTTTCGACGACTGATTCTTGTATAAGTGGAATAAAAACAAAGCCACCGCCAAATAAAAGCACACTCATTCCCGCAAATGTTGCTAAAAGTTTAGCCGCGATATAAGTTTGTGATTTGACCAAAGTTATAATAAAAACAAGAATACTGGCCCCTGCAAGGGAGAATAAACTTGTAAGTTTATGCTCAGATTTCAATGTTGAATCTAAAACTTCAGGGTGTACTTCAGGCGATTGACTGGAAGTGGGTTTTTTCTTGAATAAAATCCAACCGATAAAACCAGATGAAAAAATAATAATTAAAGTACTATAAAAACCACCAATAAAGATAAGGGTCAACATTGCTAATATCGCAATACTCACTTCGATGTACCCTGATAAGGCTTTTCTGCCCATATTTATTGACGTAGCTACAATTATCGCTGCTACAGCAGGTAAGATACCTTTGAAAATATTGTTAACTGCAGGAATTTCACCATAAGTAAAATATGCATAACTTAAAAACAATATAAGTAAGAATGAAGGCAGAATAACTGCAGTAGCGCAAATTATTGCACCTGAAATCCCCCTGATACGATATCCCGCATAAGCCACAACATTTACCGCCACAGGCCCGGGTAATATAGTTGCTAATGATATCCCATCAAGCATATCATCATCAGTTAGTAATTGTTCTCTATCAACCAGATAGTTTTTAACTACAGATATAAGCGCCATAAAACCACCAAACGCTGTACTACCAATTTTAATAAATATCCAGAACAAAGAAAGCAACGATGGTTGACTTACTTCAATAACCTCTTCGGTATTTGCACTCATAAAAACTACCTAATAAAATTATGACAATTTAGTTACGGCTCATAATTTGTACATTCAAAAATAAACACTAATTTTCATTATAAATAGTTTGCGCGGTATTAGTATGCAACTTTGTTTAAAAGGGAATTTTTCCTATACGATACAGTAGATCAATATCATGAACTACTAAATAGGAATTTTCCCCATCCCATCAATCAGCTTTTGGTGTTAGTTTAATCGAACTCGTTAATTTAATGTTGGTTTTATTATGGCTAATTTAAACAAAAATACCTTAAAAAAATCTAGTAATGTTGTCTGGAGCAATTCAGCCGTCACCAAAGACAATAGGGATAACCTCAATAAACAGAGATCCGCGATTATATGGTTTACTGGTTTATCTGGTTCCGGAAAATCAACTATTGCTAATGCACTTGAACAAAAACTACATAATTATAGCTTTCGCACTTATTTGCTAGATGGCGATAATGTTCGTCATGGCTTGAGCAATGACCTGAGCTTTAGTAATGATGATAGAAAAGAAAACATTAGAAGAATCGGTGAATGCTCAAAGTTATTTATTGATGCTGGTGTTATGGTGCTTGCTACTTTTATTTCACCCTTTAAAGATGATAGAAGTTTCGTAAAAAATATAGTAAACGAAACTGAATTTATTGAAATTTATGTGAAATGTCCTATTAATTTATGCGAAAAAAGGGATGTTAAAGGGCTTTATAAAAAGGCACGATCCGGTGAGATAAAACAATTTACTGGCATTGATTCTCCATACGAAGAACCTGATAATGCAGATTTAACGATTGACACATCTAAATTAAATATAGATCAATCCGTCGATGCAATTATTGATTATTTACTTAGACACTCCTATATAGAGTCTAATAGAAGATTAAAACTTACACGATTGATACTTGATTGCTTATTACCGGGAAAGAGAATAGCCTGATTCACAATTTATAATGCAGGTTTTTTGATCGAAAGCATTTCGCTAAACAGTAATAATATAAATTTATTAATTATTCATGGTAAGTAAATTATATCAGTAACATTACATAATGTTGTTGCTGATATAATTTACCACACTATTTTATTTTCTTATTTCTGTATATATACAAAACTCATATTACTTCTAGCATATTACACAGGTTTTCTCAGGCATCTATCAAGCCATTTCTAATAGCCAGGCGTGTCAGCTCAACAATGTTAGTGGCTTTTATTTTATTCATGATACGTGTACGATGATTACTTACTGTTTTTGGACTTAAGTGTAAATCAGAGGATATTTTAACTACAGAGCGCCCTTCAGCTAACAAACAAAAGATTTCAAATTCACGCTCAGTAAGGCACTTAACTTTTTCTTCGTCTTCAACCCACGAGTCATCACTGGCAGATTCACACACATCAGCACTTAGATACTTCTGACCCTTAATAATTACACTAACAGCTTTAGCAAGCTCTTCTGGGGCACTTTTTTTAGTCATGTAACCCACAGCTCCAGCTACAGTAGCTCGGGTAACATAAGCCAGGTCATCTCTCATGCTTAACACTAGAACCTTAGCATTCTTATCCTTAGCATTTAAATGCCTTAAGCCTTCTAAGCCCCCCATACCTGGCATCATTAAATCCATGATCACAGCATCTGGCTGATAATCAGAATATACCTGACACGCTTCTTCTGCTGAATCTACTTCAAGAAATTCATATTTAGATTCACTTTCTAGCAAATATCTAAAACCCGCTCTAACAATAGCGTGGTCATCAACTAATAGTAGTTTCGTTTTTTCATCACCCGACTTCACAATTCACTCCTAAAGGAAGATAGCAATGGTTTTGAGCTCTTTTTATGAAAAAAGAACTATATTAAAACCTGGCCTGAATATTTCTAATTTTTTCTGGCTTACCATATTTCTGCTTAACAAGCATAGGGCAAATTGTCAGCGCTTATAAAAATCTTTCCTTAGATAACCTGATCAAAAAACAATCATACCTACTTATCTATCTTTAAAAATCGCCAAAGGATTGTTGAATATTGGCATAGCAGTCTAACACTTTTGAAAATATAGTTGTTATATTTAAATTGTATTAGCACTTCCATGTTTAGACTTGATTTAAGCTTATCTATCGTAAGTCATTATCAGTTTTGTCTGATTGTTCTATAAAAACCATATACTTTGATAAACTAATGAACACATAAGCTCGCTATTATATATTTATATCTCCACACATTACAGAGTCATTCTATATATTAATAATACTTTAATAAGTATTTGTGAATTATTATTAACATTTCTAATTTTTCAATTACTTAAAAAGGAAAAGATGCTCTTTATAAGTTAACTTAGTATAAGCTATGATAAACGTATACCAAAATCCATAAACAGTAATTGACATAAGATTTCTTTAAAGCAATCAAATATATCAGACAATATTTAATGATATATTGATATGGGAAGCTAACTCATCTTCATCAAATGGCTTTACCATATAGTGGCTCACACCTTTATCTATTGCAATTTTTCGGTGTTTATCAGTAGAGCGAGAAGTAATCATTATCACTGGAATATTATGCGTATTCTCACTGGCTCTGATATGTGTAGTTAATTCAAGACCATTCATTCTTGGCATTTCCATATCAACAAGAACCAGGTCAGGCTTACGCTTTTCAATTAATGAAATAGCTTCCATACCATCTCGGGCAGTTCTGACCTCATGACCTAAATCTTCAACAAACTGAGCTAAAGATTTCCTTGCACTTAGTGAGTCATCAACAACCAGTATGTATGGAAGTTTAACCTTAACCTGAGTATTAGTTTCTTTGAAAGTAATATTATTTAAATTATTATTACCTGAAATATCTGATGACTGTTTTAATTCAGGTAAATCCACAACAGTAGCAATACTACCATCACCCAGGACCGTCGCGCCTATTAGTCCTGTAATTTTTGGTATATAAGGTCCCATAGATTTTACGACAACATCACGGCTATCTATAACTTCCTGAACAAGTAAGGCAGTAGTTATTCCAGTATCATCTTTAACTAAAATAATCGGGCGATTATCACGTTCAAAATCACGTCTATCTTCAGCTAGATTAAACAATTTTTCTATCATTATTGTATTATAAAGCTCGTCACCTAACTTAAACATTAATTGCATATCAATTATTTTCAGCTGCCCTAACCCAGGATAAATAATCTCTTCAATTCCACGGTTTGAAAATGCATAGATATTCTCTCTAACCCTCACCAGAATCGAGTGAATTGAAAAAGAGGATATCGGTAAAGTAATAGAAAAACTACAACCACAACCTTCCTCTGAATTAATATCAATACTACCTTTAAGTTCTCGTATCTTATTATGTACTACATCAAGCCCAATTCCTCTGCCAGATACCTGATTTACCTCGTCCCTTGTTGAGAACCCTGGTTGTAAAATGATATTTTGTAAATTTGCCTCTGTTACTTCATCTGCAGTATTAACTAAACCTAGCGCAATTGCTTTATCTCCAATTTCACTTAAACACAAGCCTTTACCATCATCTTCAACATTAATAACAATGTGATCTCCTTTTCGATTAAATTCCAGCTTAATATGTCCACGTCTGTTTTTATTAAGCTTATACCTACTCTCAGTTGACTCAATACCATGATCCACTGAGTTTCTAAGTAAATGCATCAAGGGCTCTACCAAACCATTGAGTACCTCACTATCCATATATGTATTATTATCTGATACTTCTAAATCAACCTGCTTATTAGTTAAACGACAAGCCTGTTTTACACCTCGTTTTAAACGAGGAATAATTGTCTTAGTTGATACCATTCTTGTTTTTAGTACAAGCTCTTCATTTTCTTTTTGTAACTGCCCCTGATTAATCACCAGACTATTCAAATGCGCAAAATCTTTTTCAAGTACTTGCGCCAGTTCAATAGAATCAGCTGCAATTTCAATAAGCCTCCTGCTCATTGAATGTAATTCATGATATTGGTCAAGTTCAAGTGGATCAAAATTATTTACAATAGCATGCTCATTAACATGACTGGCCACACCCTGGACATCAACAATGTGCTCAAGGTCAAAAGACAACTTCTGCAAGACATGGTTATGAGTTTTCAGACTTTTATAACGCCCCTTAATTATTTTAATGTATTCCCGAATTTGTGAAGTAGAAATCAAATTCTCTCCAGCAAGCCTAAGCAGGTCATCCGCTAACCTGGCTGGAATTCTTAACATATTTTCAATGCTAATTGGTTTTTTAACGTCATCTATAGATGTGTTTATACTCTCTTGATGAGAAGTTGTTGCTACAAATTGAAATTCTTCATTATCATCTTCATCATCAAGATTAAAATCCGTAGCACCTTCTCTATCAAGTTTGTTAGCCCAGTCTAAAACTGATTGAAAAATAGACAAACTATTATCTGGAGGATCAACAATTCCTAACAAAGCCTCTGACATTGCCTCAAGGCAATCCGCCGCATCAATTAAGACATTTAGTAAATTCTTTGAAGGTATTTTATTTGCTTTTGTTTGTATCTCTAGAATATCCTCGAGTTGATGAGTCAGATTCGCAACACCTTTCACACCTACTACATTACCAGCTCCTTTCACAGTATGAGCAATTCGTTGAGCAACTTCTAAATAATTAATTTTTTTTTGTACCTGTAAATTCTGGATAGCTTCTGAAAACTCTCCCGTTTGTACTGGTAAATCCTGAAGTAAAGCCTCAAGTAGTTCAGGATTAACATCAACAGGCAGATTCAAAGACATGTCTTCAGTTTGCGCCTTACTCTGACGAACCTTCTTTTCTTCATCACTAAAGACAGGGTGCTTTAGTAATGTTTCTAATGAATATATTGTTGCCGCATCAATGGAGTCCGGCCAGGCTTTATTTTTAATATAGATTATAAGATTATCAGAAACCGTTTCCGCCGCAATATTCTCTAAATATGACAAAATAATTAATGGCCAAGCCGTGAGAAGCAGATTATATTCATCGTTTAAGATCTCTTCCTTAAGTGCCAGTAGATGAACATTGCTGGATAAATAACGACAAAAATTTCCAAGCCCTTCAAGCCCTATCAGATCGACTGCATTGCTAATATTTTCAATCTGTTCTGCAGTGTTTATCAAATAATTTTTCAGCTCAGGAATATCTTCCTTTGTCTTAAATCCAGTTAATTCATCACTAGTTATTTCAACCAGTTCTTCGCGAACTAGACCGACTAGTTCCTGCTGCTCTTCACTTATCAACAAATTAGAATTAGAGTCTATTTTTGAAGTTATTTGATCAGAATTACGACTAGTTACATCACCAACTGATTTAAAATCTGTTGCACCGATAATATCTTCAACATTTACCTGTTCATCAAATAAAGAATCAACAGCATTAGAGTCTGCAAGCTTTAATAAATCAGAAACATCAATAACACTCTCACTTTCATCATCACACTCAATATGTGACTTATTTGTAGGAATAAATTTCAAGCCACTACTTAACACGTCCTCTTCTGACGTGTTTATATATTCATCCATCATAGCTGGGGCATTAGTCTTCTCTAACTTATTACCACCTACTTTTTTTTCATCCTCCATAAAGCCATTATTCGAAATATTTTTTCCAGCAACATGAATATCAGAAGAGATCTTTGTAATATTATTTTCAAAAAGAAAATCTGTAAGCTCTATTTCAGCCTCATTATTACTACCTTGTAACAAGGGATCTGCCTGTGTTTCAACATATTGTTCTTCAGCTTTGAAATCAAATTTATCATTCACAAGCATTTTAGTGATTTCTTTTTCTTCTTCAATAGTAACAGGTCTAATCCACCGAGGATTTTTAAAATGACTCAATAGATGTGCATCGGAAATTTTACTAGATGGGATAAATACATATTCTGAAAATATTTCAGGAATTTTTTTGAGGAAACGACATTCATCCTCGGTAAGATTCCTTTTAGCTTTAACAAGCTTATGTAAACCTTCAATCAAAATCACAGATAAGCGTAACAAACCTTCATGGTCAGAAGAAATCAATGAATCGTGAATAATTTTAAGCTGTTTTTCATAGTGATTTAAGACCAATTGAATATCAGGCACTTCAACACTTAAATGTGATGCGATATCAGACAAGATATCAACATCTTGAGAGCCTATTCGACAATTATCTATTTCACTACTTAACATCATCGACTACCTATGCACTGTTTGTAGACAAAACAATTAAACACAAACAGTTATTTTATAAAATTATATTAATCACAGATTAAATCAAACAGCTTGTTGAATCTTCTGGGTTGTTGAAAACGCTTCCATTTTTTCCGTCTTAGAATCATCTGAAAGAGTAAACACACCTACTATAGATACAAGCTCATCTGAATAGCGTACTAATTTTTCGGTACTCTTCGTTTGCTCTAATAATTTACGACCTGTTTGCTCAGTACTTTCTTTAATTACTTTTGCTCTTTCTAGCAATTCATTACTTATTCCTACTTGCTTCTCAGAGCTTTTAGCAATATGTTGTACCGAACTAACCAAATCATTAGTGGCCTGCTGAGTTCTTTTCATATTTTGACTAGCCTGATTAACTAACTCAGTACCTTCAGCAACCTGACTGATAACGGTATTCATTATGGTAACCGTATCAGCAGTTTCAATACGAATATTATTTACCACAGTTGATATTTCTGATGTTGCCTCACGTGCATTTTCCGCAAGTCTCTGCACCTCATCAGCAACTACTGCAAAACCTCTCCCTGCTTCACCCGCCGATGCTGCATGCATACTCGCATTCAATGCCAGTATATGAGTGCGTTCAGCTATACTATTTATAAGACTCACAATACCGGAAATTTCCTGTGAACGCTCTCCTAATCGTTTAATTCTTTTCTCAGTTTCACTTATTGTGCTTCTTATAGAATTTATACCTTCAACAGATGACAATACCGTTTGCAATGCTCTTTGAGTATTTTGGATAGTTATTTCAGCTTTAGTATTAGCTTCATTCGCATCAACCGAAATTTCATTCATTGTTGCAACAGACTCTTCTAACATTAATGCAGTATTTTCTACTTCTTTACGTTCTTTATTTGCAACAAAAATTACACTATCCGACTGCTGCTTAATTAGTAATGAAACATCAGATACCTGTGAAGAGGTAGACTGGGCTATCTGCATTATTTTCGAAGTTTCTTTTGCAAGTAAATTCAATGAATCACTTATAGCACCTGTTATATCCTCTGAAACAGGTATTTTCACAGTCAGGTCTTTATTCTGTGCCAATTGACTTACCGCTTTAATTAAATTAATAACAGAATTATTTAACTTTTCACTATCTTTTTCTGCCTGGGCTAATGAGCTTAACCTTTCATCTAAAAGCTTATCAAACGCACTTGACAATTCACCGAGCTCATCCCCCCTGTTAAGCCCTGCTCTTGCATTCAAATCACCTTCATTAACTCTCAATACCGTATCCTGCAGAACTTTCATTGGCTTAATAATACTTCTTGCTAAAAAGAAAAAACCAATGGAAATAGCTAAAGCAATTACCATTATTGTGGATATAAAAAATGTAGTGATTTTATTACGCTTATCTGTTGCATCATTACGACTTTCAAGGATAACTTCATTACTGATAGTTATCATTTTATTAAATAGTGGTTCAATTATTTTGACTGATTTTTTAACGTCATTTTTCTGATTTGACATTTGTATAACAGCATTAGACATTTTAAGAAATACATTATGATACGAAACTATTGAATCATGTACTTTTTGTTTGCTTTTTGTAGATAAATCAGATTTATTAACTATTTCTTTAAAAGCAGTTATTTCTGAAATTAAAGCATTACTGTAAGTACCATCTTCCGAACGAATAAAATCACTCTCAAGCTTATGAATTTTAATTAACGACCTGTCTAACAATGGAACATCAATCTTCTTCACTGTTTCTTCTAAAGTAGAAGACACTTTTTTTAGATCTAAAATTAGGCCTGTGTTTTCATCTAAGCCAATATCAATTTGTAATTCAGCAGCACGTAAAAATTTTTCTCTATAATTTTCAAATGCTTCACCAAGATCTGTAACTATATCAAGTTTTTTTTCTGTTTTTACAAGTGCAGTAAGATTTTTTAAATTCTGACTCGCAACAATGATACGCGTATCAAATTTGCCTAGAAATATTGGATACTTTTTAAGATAAAATTCTGTTTCACTACGTCGAGCATTAAGTAAATCAAGCTGAACTTCATGAATACCTTTTTCAAATTTAGTCATTTTTTCAGCTATTTGAACAGCCTCACTTTCAGCCTTTAACACCTGCATATATGCCAGGCCAATTATGACAAAACCAATCAATAGGCCGATTAGCAATCCAATTAATTTTTGGGTTATTTTTATACTTCCAAAAGTGCCAAAGCTTCCTGTAAGGTTTTCTGGTTTTGATGATTTCATGATAAGAACCTCCGATATAACTTTTAAACCTAAGTAATTTAATATAATTCAGGTCTTTAAATAACATAAAATGATTAAACTTACTTATTATTCACTAATTAGGCTTCAACATTTTCCTTAATTGATCTAAAGTATTCTTTTTGGTCAAAGTCAATCCATATAACATCATCTACTGAGTAAGCCTCTGTTGCAAACTCTTTCACACCAGAAATTTCACATGGGATTCTATCAAGCTTTGTCCAGCTTTCTATATTACATGGTTGAGGCAGGCTATCGATTAATATTCCAACTGACTCACTATCATCACCCAGAATCAATAAATTATTTTGTTGAACATTTTCTTCAGACAGGCCTAACAATATTGAAAAATTATAAACTGGAATCAGGTTACCACGTAGATTAATCAATCCCTTCATCCAGTTTTTAGTTTTGGGTATAGGGTAGATTTTAGCGTTTTTAACAATTTCACTTAATGTATTTTCAGCAATTAAAAAACCCATATTTTCAATTATAAAACCATAACGGACCGTATAAGATTCATGCCCTAGACTGTCTTGATTTAATAATGACTCTTCCGAGTTATTGAACTGACTTAAAACCTCTTCTAAATTTAAACTGCTATTTGCTTCATTCGCCATGCAACACTGATTCCAAACTATCTGAGTATCAAAAAAACACTAATTTAGTGCTGTAATCTGATCAAGAATCTGCTCCGGGGTAAAGGGCTTCGTTATATATGCCTTACCACCCTGTAATTCTGCCCATACTCGATCAGCTTTTTGATTTTTACTCGAAACAAATACTACCGGTATCCGCCTAGTATCACCATTCTGAGATATTACCCTACAGGCATCATATCCATCTGCCCCTTGCATCACAATATCCATAAAAATTAAATCTGGAAGTTCATTTTTAGCCACTTCTATTGCTTCTGTACCTGTTGTAGCCGTTAAAACGGAATAACCTGCATCAGCCACGATACCCCTGATATTCGCTAGATCCATAGGTGAATCATCCACTAATAATACTTTGTTTATTGCCATTTCTATTCCCTCTTTAAATGTTAAAGCCTCTGAAAACATATTTATAGGCGTGGTATTTTCCACAATAGAAAGAATAGATGAATAGACTGTTAATTTATATGGGACTTTTTCACATTATTCTCTTGCTGATTCACTTCAGTTAAGAATTTTTGTGCTATTTCCTTGAATTTTTCACGTTCTAATGGCTTTGTTAAATAGCTATCACAGCCAGATAACGTACCTTTTACTTTATCAAAAGGAGATGATTTGCCTGTTAACAGTATTACAGGTGTATTTTTTGTGCCTTGATTTTTTTTCAAAAATTTGCAAACTTTATAACCATCTATTCCAGGCATTACAACGTCTAAAAATATAATGTCATACTCATTGGTACGACATAGCTCAATAGCTTGCTCACCATTTTCTGACAACTCTACCCGTGCTCCAAGCAACTTTAGCTCAATTTCAAGTTGCTTCCTGACCGGCTGACTATCATCTACTACTAATGCAGTAAATAATTGCTGATTTTTAACTTCAGAATGCACAATATTTTCAAGAAAACTGTGTGATAAATTAGTTTCATCCAGAACTCCACCAATTTTCAATTCTGGAATAAAGTTCATTTCCTTCACGGTCATAGTATCGAACGTATTAAGTACTTGAGAGGCTTTAAACGGCAAACTAAGATTATATATCTTTTCGCCATTGATTTTTCGTCGTCCCGCAAAGACTGTAGGCACATCTGGTGTATTATCGGCATTTAAAAAATGCTTACACCAGTATGATACAGCTTCATTATTATCTGAATTGACCAAATACAGCTTATGAGTGCTGGGTTCAATATTATTTGTTAAAATATATTGTCGTAATGAACCAGTAGAAACTCTCAGTACCCTCTGCAGCATTTTCTTATCATTATCAGACATTCCTATCAGGTATACACCGAATTCATGTGCAACACTCATATAAAACCTTTCAATATGCATTAATAAATCTTATAGCTAGCACTGACAATATCTAACCATTTATCACGGCTAACAAACTACCTTATATATATACAATACGTTGTATTTTCTATATAGGGCTTTTTCCCGATTCTTTACAGTTACTTAATCAAGGTACAGGCCTGAAACATTATTAGACCTGATGGTGTCTACATACTTTACCATCAACTCTATTTGGTGCTACGAATAACACTCTTCCATAAAACGCAAGTATGTTGATCCAAAACAACTGCCTTCAATTACCATAAATGACGATAATTTTTACACATTAATAAATTTATTAATCGCCTTCAGCCAATTATTTCAATAAAAACATAGGGTTAGACAAATGGCCTGGATTTTGCTGTTTATTGTCCCTGTGTTTTCTAGTTTTAGGAAATGTAATTTTTTATAGGCAACGAGATTATACAAAAGCAATACAAAATGAAATTAATTAAATGGAGAGAAATTGATTATGAACAAATTATTATTATTACCACTCCTTATGCTATTGAGCATCGCAAATGTTCAAGCTGCCTTTACCCCCTTAGCTGATGGTGATTACCAAATGCTCATCACTGGTGGTTGTTTTACATTTGGTGATTGCTCGACTGGTTTCAACGATAATGTAGATAATACCAGTAGCTCCCAAACACGCATTACAACCTCCCAGGGCACATTTGGTAGCGGAATTGTCGGTGATGGGCTGGTAGGTGTCATCGACTTTACCCTGTCCAATGGAAATATTACGGTCACATCCTTTTCACAAGATTCTTATATCGCAACAGCAGGTGGCGTCTTTTATATAGAAGCACCGGATACCACAGGTATGACGGGTAACATTGACAATGCAGGCAACATGACTTTTCGCCCAACAGGCCGTAGAGCTATTGCTCAATTTTTTGCCGAGTCAATAGGCGTACAACCATGGAATATTGCCAACAGTACTGCTGGAGCAGCTGATGAGTGGACCACTGGCAGCCAGACAAATGCAGTCGCCACCCTGAATGGCACAACTCTTCAGGATAATGGTACTAATCAGTGGACAGGAACAATGGTTAGCGCCAGCACGGTGGGACCTGCATGGGCGTTTTTCACTGGAACGCCCTATACTGAAATTTTTAACGTCACCCTTATTTCCCAGGGGCCTAAGTTACCTCGCGCCAATGTAAGAATTACACCACAGGGTGGAACAACACAGGAATGTAGCGAAGTCGGTGGTTCATCAGTCACATATGTTGCAACAATCGAACTGTTTAATGGCGCAGAACTAAGCACGATTGAATGGCTGATAGATGGTGAAGTTGTAAATCTTGGTCCCGACACATCTATAACTGCTTTTAATTCATTGGGCTCACATTCGGTAGAAGCTATCGCGACTCTGGTTACAGGTCAAACCAGCAATGATACAACTTCTGTAGAAATTAAAGATACACAAAGACCAATCTTAACGGCCGCCTTTGTTGATGCGCGGACTCACACACCCATCACTGAAATTACAGATGATGAAAAACATTTTGTGGAAGTTCAGTTAATTGCAGAAGATGTATGTGACTCCGCTCCAACCTCCAATGGCACTGTTACACCTGTATTCCCCGTACAAAATACAGATATAATTGCTGTAAAAGGCAGTAAAGGTCAGGTTAACTTCCCTTCTACCGCATTGAATTTAAGAGGAAGCGCCCGTGATGCATCAGGCAACAGTTCATTTGATGCTAATGCGATGCTAAATATCATAACCAATTTCGAACACGATCATTTTGCTGACGAACACTAGCTAAATCGCTATCAATACTTGAACCTAGAAAAATCAGTTGACCGCACATTTATAGCGCAATCTCTTAACGCGCCTAGCAAATTCAAAAATCTGCTTATCACCAATAAGGTGACAGCGCATTTTTTGAATTCACTATGCGCATCAAGAGCTTACACTCTAAACGCACTTTCAAATGATCTTTCTAGGTTGAAAATTGCTCCTGCCCATTAATTGATACCTGGGTAAGATACCGCATATCCTGTGCTTAAAAAAGCGGGAGGCTCTCCTCCCGCTTTTGCTTAAATCACTACTTTTGGTTTAACACCTGATATTATTTTTTCTTCGGCATATAAATATCGGTACAGGTACCTTCAGCCACTTCAGTTGCAAAATTCAAGGTTTCAGACAGGGTAGGATGTGGATGTATCGTCATTGCGACATCATCCATTTCTGCACCCATTTCAATTGCAAGTGCAGCTTCAGCAATTAACTCACCTGCATTTTTACCTAAAATCCCTGCACCGAGCATTCGATGTGTGTTTTTATCATAAAGTACTTTAGTGACACCATTAGTCGCCCCCACAGATAAAGCTCGTCCACTGGCAGCCCACGGAAAGGCACCTTTAATATATTCTACACCTTCGGCTTTAAGCTCATCTTCAGTCTGGCCACACCAGGCAACTTCAGGAGCAGTGTAAGCTACAGAAGGAATAGTTCTTACATCAAAGAAACGTTTCTGACCATCAATAACTTCGGCTGCTATTTTTGCTTCATGGGTTGCTTTATGTGCCAACATTGGTTGGCCAACCACATCACCAATTGCAAAAATATTATTTACATTCGTGCGCATCTGATTATCAACAGGAATAAACCCCTGTTCATTTACAATGACACCGGCTTTGTCAGCATCAATTAATTTACCATTTGGAGATCGACCAATTGCAACCAGTACATTATCAAAAGTATCTTCTGCCGGCGCTTTTGCGCCTTCAAACTTACAGGTAATACCTTTCTTGCCCGGCGTTAACTCGGTTACTTTTGTGCTGGTATAAATATTTTCATATTTCTTTTTCAGTGTTTTTTCAAATGGACGAATTAAGTCTCGATCTGCACCGGGTATTAAGCCAGGGCTTAATTCAACAACGGTCACTTTTGCACCCAGGGCGGAGTAAACCGTAGCCATTTCCAGACCAATAATACCACCACCAACAACTAATAAGCGTTTAGGAATAGCGTGTAATTCCAGCGCATCGGTTGAGTCCCATACACGTTCATCTTCCCAGGGAATAAAAGGTAATTTAGTTACGGATGAACCCGCAGCAATAATACAGTTTTCAAAACCAACTGTTTGTTTAGTGCCATCAGAGGCTTCAACTTTAATGGTATTAGCCGATGTAAATTTACCGTAACCATGCACCGTAGTTACCTTGCGCTGTTTGGCCATAGATTTTAAGCCACCGGTTAATTTACTGATTACACCATTTTTATAGGCGCGTAATTTAAGGTTATCAATTTTTGGTTTAGTAAACTTAACACCTACATCTTCAGCTGAAAACTCTTCCGCTTCACTGACCACTTCAGCCACATGTAATAATGCTTTTGATGGTATGCAGCCCACGTTTAAACATACACCACCTAATACATTTTCTTTTTCAATGAGTACAACCTGTTTGCCTAAATCCGCCGCACGAAAAGCGGCGGTATAACCACCGGGGCCTGAGCCTAAAACGACTACCTCTGCCTGCACATCTACATCACCGGAAAAACTTTTTGCGGCGGGGGCTTCCTCTACTGATTGTTTAACTGCTTCAGGCTCTTCTACCTGTTTTTCTTCAGATGGTGTAGTGGATTCACCACTCGTATCCATCATCAGTATTAAACTACCCTGGGCAATAGAATCGCCAACAGAAACTTTAATGGAAGTTACAGTGCCAGCAGCAGGAGATGGAATTTCCATTGAAGCCTTGTCAGATTCAACTGTTATCAGTGAATCTTCTTCAGCAATTTTATCGCCTACAGCGACTAAAACCTCGATAATTTCTACTGAGTCAAAATCACCTATGTCGGGTACGTTAACTTCTATTGTGCTCATAATTTTAAGCCTTTAATTTTCGTCATCTCCGAATGCTTCTATCGAGAGAGAATATTATATTTTTGAATATCTATACTAAAAGTCGCTGGATCCCCGACCCATAAATAATAAATATGGGCATTTGGGAATGACAAAGAGTTACATAGCTATTATTTCACTCTGTGCCTTTGTGTCTAAAAATTACAGTAACAAACGACGCGCATCCGCAAGCAGATGACTTACATAAGTTATAAACCGTGCTCCATCAGCACCATCAATTACACGATGGTCATATGACAGGCACAACGGACACATTAACTTAGGCTCAAATTCAGAACCATTCCACACCGGTTTCATTTCTGCTTTTGACACACCTAATATCGCAACTTCAGGTGCATTAACAATTGGCGTAAATTTAGTACCGCCTATCCCACCCAAACTTGAGATAGACATACTCCCCCCCTGCATATCAGATGGCTTTAATTTTTTATCACGTGCCTTAGCAGAAATTTCACGTAACTCCATTGAAATATCTACCAGTGATTTTTTATCAACATCGCGTACAACTGGCACAACTAATCCATCGGGTGTATCAACGGCCACACCAATATTAAAATAATTTTTCAAAATTAAATTTTCACCACTGGGTTCAAGTGACGAATTAAAGCGTGGATATTTTTTAAGACCCGCAGCAACGGCTTTCATAATAAAAGACAACATGGTGAACTTAACACCCTGATCTGCATATTCCAGATTAGATTGTTTACGGAATGCTTCCAGTGAGGTTATATCCGCTTCGTCAAACTGGGTAACGTGTGGAATACTGACCCAGTTTCGATGTAGAAATTTACCTGTCAGTTTATTAATTTTACTAAGCGCCTGCACATCTACTTCGCCAAACTGGCTAAAATCAATGTCAGGCATTGGCTCTACACCTAATGCAGAACCACCATTAACAGAACCCCCACCGGTACTCATAACCTGCTTAACAAAAGCCTGCACATCATCTTTAACGATACGCGCGTTTCGACCACTACCACCCACTTTACTCAGGTCTACACCTAACTCACGGGCAAACTTTCTAACAGCAGGTGATGCATGTGCATTTTTGAAACTAACTGGATCGATATTGGCAGTTGGAGAGGGCCTCTCCTGAATGGCCGGTGCTGGTGCAGGAGCGGGAGCCGATTTCGGTTTTTCTTCTACTTTACTGGCTTCGATTTTGGCAACGGGACCATCTGGCTTTTCAACTTCAGCAGGTGCAGCACCAGCCGAGGCTTCAACAATAGCAACAACTCCACCTTCAGCAATTGAGTCGCCTACATTAACTTTAATTTCTTTAACCGTTCCCGCATGGCTGCTGGGAATTTCCATTGAGGCTTTATCCGACTCAACGGTAATTAAAGAATCTTCTTCGGCAATTTGATCACCGACAGATACTAATACTTCAATGATTTCAACTTCGTCAAAATCACCGATATCAGGAACTTTTACTTCGACCATTTCACTCATGGTTTACTCCAGTTATTCACTGTTTAATTTTTAAACTCTGTCTTCTTCAAGTGCATAGATCGGAAACCAGTGACCTTGAATACTACAAAGTCGCTAGATTCCCGATAAAAGCATTCGGGAATGACGAAGATTTTCATACTTCTAAATAATCCGCTTTTATTTGCGTATATTCGCGTTAAATATTTCGTGCATCCATGCACTCCACCCCATTCGGGGTCGCACAATTGTGCGCTCAAAATGCTCCTGCATTTTAGTAGCGGAGAAATAGCTTTTGCTTTTAAGCAGTAGCAGGATTCGGCTTCTCAGGATTGATTCCATACTTCTCAATCGCCTCCTGAACTTTACCCGCCGGGAACTGACCATCATCTGCCAGTGCCATAAGTGCTGCTACGGTTACGTATTTTGCATTCACTTCAAAGTGTTTACGCAATTGCGCACGGGTATCAGATCGACCAAAACCATCGGTACCTAGCACATCATATTGCGCCGGAATCCACTTACGAATTTGTTCCGCATAAGTTCGAACATAATCCGTTGCCGCAATAACCGGGCCGCGTTTATCTTTCATACATTTTTCAACGTAACTGATACGCTTGTCTTCTAACGGGTGCAACATGTTCCAGCGATCAACCGCTTCGCCTTCACGTTTTAATTCATTGAAACTGGTAACACTCCATATGTCCGCATCAATTGACCAGTCTTTGTCGAGCAACTCTGCCGCAGCAATGACTTCACGCAAAATAGTGCCCGAGCCCATCAGCTGTACTTTCTTGCGACGCTTACCACCACCCTGTAATAAATACATGCCCTTAACGATGCCTTCTTCAACACCTTTAGGCATAGCTGGCTGAATGTAATTTTCATTCATAACTGCGATGTAATAGAACACATTTTCCTGTTCTTTATACATACGGCGCATACCGTCCTGAATAATAACCGCAAGCTCATATGCAAAGGTCGGATCATAGGACACACAATTTGGAATAGTGCCAGAAACCAGGAAGCTATGCCCGTCCTGATGCTGTAAACCTTCACCCGCCAGTGTTGTTCTGCCGGCTGTACCACCGAGCAAGAAACCTCTTGCCTGCATATCACCCGCCATCCAGGCCAGATCTCCTATGCGCTGGAAACCAAACATAGAATAGTAGATATAAAATGGCACCATGTTTACATGATGGGTACTATAAGAGGTCGCCGCCGCAATCCATGATGACATTGCTCCCGCCTCATTAATGCCTTCTTCTAAAATCTGCCCCGATTTATCTTCTTTATAGAACATCACCTGCTCTTTGTCCTGAGGCGTATATAACTGCCCCACTGAAGAATAAATACCTAACTGGCGGAACATGCCTTCCATACCAAACGTACGGGCTTCATCTGGAACAATCGGCACAACATATTTACCCATTTTTTTATCACGGGTAATCAATGTCAGTAAACGAACGAAGGCCATGGTTGTCGACATTTCACGATCACCAGAACCTTTAGTAATGGGTTCAAATACAGTAAGTGCAGGCACCTCTAAAGGTGCGGCTAAACGTTGGCGAGCGGGCATTGGACCACCCAGCTTTTCTCGCTGCGCTTTCATGTATTTTATTTCTTCTGAATCTTCATCGGGGCGGTAATATTCTGCTTTAGCCGCCTGCTCATCAGTAATAGGGATATTGAAACGATTTTTATAGGCAATCATTTCCTCTTCATCGAGTTTCTTCTGCGAATGGGTACGCATCTGACCCTCCCCCGCGGCACCCATGCCATAACCTTTAACAGAGTGTGCAAGAATTACCGTAGGCTGACCATCCCGTTTTGCCGCTTCATGGTATGCAGCATAAACTTTATGGGGATCGTGACCACCCCGGTTTAAACGCCAGATATCATCATCTGACATATCCGCTACCATGGCTTTTAACTCAGGGTATTTACCAAAGAAATGCTCACGTACATATGCACCGTCTTTAGATTTGTAATTCATAAAATCACCATCAACCGCTTCAAGCATGCGCTTTTGTAGCAGACCATCATGATCTTTAGCTAATAATGGGTCCCAGTAACCACCCCATAAAACTTTAATAACTTTCCAGCCAGCACCGCGGAATACCGCTTCCAGTTCCTGGATGATTTTGCCATTACCCCGTACCGGACCATCCAGACGTTGCAGGTTGCAATTAATCACGAAGGTTAAATTATCCAGCTTTTCACGGGAAGCCAAGGAGATGGCTCCTAATGACTCAGGCTCATCGGTTTCACCATCACCCATAAAGCACCAGACATCGCGATTTTGCGTATTAGCCAGGCTACGATCCTGCAGATACTTCATGAAACGCGCCTGATAAATCGCACTGATAGGGCCTAAACCCATTGATACGGTCGGAAACTGCCAAAAGTCAGGCATTAACCAGGGGTGTGGATAGGAAGACAAACCATTGCCATCCACTTCCTGGCGAAAGTTATCTAACTGATCATTTTCTAAACGACCTTCAAGGTAAGCACGTGAATACATCCCAGGAGCCGAATGCCCCTGGAAGAAAACCAGGTCTCCACCATGTTCATGGCTGGGCGCACGCCAAAAGTGATTAAAGCCAATATCATAGAGTGTTGCAGCAGAAGCGAAGCTGGCAATGTGCCCTCCCAGCTCTGAAGATTTTCTATTCGCCTTAACAACCATTGCCGCTGCATTCCAGCGAATCAACGCTCGGATACGGCGTTCCAGGGTCATATCACCCGGCCGATTTGGCTGCAGGTGGGTCGGAATCGTATTGACATAAGCGGTAGTGGCTTTATGTGGTAAGTTAGCACCCGAATGGCGTAACTTGTCAATCATTTGCTCTAATAAGAAATGGGCGCGTTCAGCACCATCAGAATTCAAAACCCCTTCAATTGCATCGAGCCATTCGTGGGTTTCCTGTTGATCAATATCCTGATCAAAGTTTGATGTAGACATGTACAGTATCTCCAGTTTCCGCTGGTTTCAATCCGAGAACGTACCCGGAGCTTAAATATTCTGCTAGGTACTTTAGTCAGAGATACTATAATTGCAAGTCATTTTTACGTCATGAAAAATATAAGCATATATTTCAATGGGTTACAGATATGAAATAATTTTATGACTAAAAAATAGAGTCAGAATAGAGATAAAACACGGTCTTTCATTAATGGAATTTGACTTAAGGGTGAAAACTGATCACCTAAGAAGGTTTGTTACTCCAGTCATAATAAGCCATAACAGAGTTCCCCCTACCCAGCACTTTCATTTCGGTACAAAGTGAAGATACTAACTGCAGGCCCCTGCCTGAAAATTTATTCTTTTCGGTATCCGTATTCTTATAATCATAACCTTCACCACTATCCATTAAATGCAGGCTCAAACGCCCACCACCTTCCCCATTTAACTCATGACGTAGGGAAACCTGTATATTTCCTTCATCCATCGATTCAAGACGCTTTTGTTTTTCCTGATAAAAATTCATATATCCCTGTGGAGTATTTTTCATGGATGAATCCAGTTTTAAAACACCGTGATCCAGGGCATTGGCAAACATCTCCGTCAGCACCGTATGCACACTGGTTCTACCACTCTCTACAGGTTGCAACTGATTAACGGCCTGCATAATATATGGTAAAACATCAAACTGGCGTAAGCTCTTTATATCCATACTAAACTCTATCGCCCAGTCAGAGGCCTCCTTATGTTCATTTTGAAACTCCTTGTCAGATGTATACTCTACATTTTCCAAATGACAGACTTCAAGTAAGGTGATGTCATCTGTCTGTTCTGCACCTTCACAAAAACGAATACAGTTCTCTAAAACAGAATCAAATAATTCCTTGCTATTCGTATTCTCTTCAAATATTTTTAATAAGCGCCCCAGGCCAAACATTTCACCCTGGGAATTATTGGCTTCCATAATACCATCGGTTGCTGCAATTAATCGGTCACCATATTCCAGGCTTTGCATTTCAATTTCAAATTGAGATGCTGATAGTTTACTGATTCCCAGGGGTATATTTTTAGATTTAAAAACATGAACTATCTCCCCTTTACGATAAAGATACATATCGGGTAAACCGGCATTAATAACACTGAGTACATTATTGCTTCTATCAACACTAATGATTCCCATAGCCATAAACATATGGGTTGGTAATATTTCAATTAGTTTTAAATTTGCTTCAGTAAGCATATCAGTAAAAGAAAAACATTTCTGCGTCATGCTATGGAAAACATCCGCAACAGGTAAGGCGCCAATGGCAGCCGAAAGCCCATGCCCGGTAAAATCAGCAATTAGTACATCCAGACCTGAAGTCTGATTTTTTTCAGCCAGAATTAAATCACCATTAAACATAGACATGGGTGACATTGAATATTGTAGACCTGTTTTATCGCCACGCAGGTCATTGTGAATAATTTTTTCAAATAGTTTTTTGGTTACAATCATTTCCTGTTGAATTTGCAGGTTCTTTTCTTTTATTTCACTATGTTGATCTTCAATATTTTTATAAAGACCGGCTATTCTTAACATTGAATCAATTTTAGAATTTAGAAGGACATGATTAAATGGCTTGGTTAGAAAATCATCACCGCCGGATTCTATACATTTAGCCAATGCTTCTTCATCTGTCATCGCGGTAAGAAAAATTATTGGTATAAACCTTGTTTGCCGATTTTTAATAACTTTTGCCGCCTCATAACCATTCATTACTGGCATCATCACATCCAGTAAAACGATATCTATATAATTATCTTCAACAGCCTGAACAGCTTCTTCACCATTCTCTGCTTCTATGTATGTATACCCAGAATCTTTTAGCAGGGCACACAGTATTAGACGATTAGTTAGATCATCATCAACAACAAGTACCGTTTTAATCTGGTTTAAATCAGGTTTCACTATTTAATCTAACTTAAATATCTTATCAAAACTTGCGATTGTTAAAATTTCTTTAATCTCAGCATTAAAGCCGACTATATTTACAGTACACGACTGTGAATCTGCATGTTCCTTTAAAAGCAAAAGCATTCCCAGGGCAGAACTGTCCAGATATTCAGTAGCGGAAAGATCCACCACATACTGACCCGATTTAAGTGTCACATCCTTATACGCTTTTCTAAACTCATTATGCAGACTAAAATCAAATCGACCGCTTATTTTCAGGGTTGCAGACTTATCATCATTTGAGATATTCATAGATATACTCATAACACGTTCCTTTTATATTAAAAAAGTTCAACTTCACCTTCATTCATATCACTCTGGCTAGCCGTTGTGGAGTGAATGACTTTGGCCTTTTCTGTTACCTGTTCAATATTTGTATTAAGATTGTAAATTAACTTACTTAAGTCAGATATCGCTTCAGCTGTATGTTCAATTGAAGATAATTCAGACTTCATTTCACTAAACAAGTCATCAACAAGACCAATATGTGAATTCAACTGTTCACACTGTTGCCTGGCTATATCTTCAAACTGCAATGATCTCACAGCTACATTTACGCCTTTTTCGATACTGTTAGAAATATGCTGTGCTTCAGCCAGTTTACTGCTTACAAAATTATTTTTCTCACCCATCAACACCAATACTTCATCAACTCTTGATTTATGCTGCATCGCCACACTCATATCTTTACCAGCAATCTCTCCAACAATTTCTTTAGCCTTGGTAATATTTGATTTTGATTTATCAACTACATCACGGATTTTGTCATTCAGATTATTAGAATTTGTGGATAATGCCCTGACCTCATCAGCCACAACAGCAAACCCCCTCCCCGCCTCTCCTGCTCTGGCTGCTTCTATAGCCGCATTTAATGCCAGAAGATTTGTCTGGTCTGCTATGGCACTAATTTCACTTAACAACTGATTAACACTATCCATTTGTGCTTCAATATCATCTACGGTATAGACCATGGTCATCCCACCACGACTAACTTCGGTAATATTGTTAACGAAATATTCCAGTACTTCTTTAGTTTCATCTATAAAGCCTTTTTGATCATCAGCACCGTCATTAGCATGTAAACCTTCAACCAACTGATGCATTAGAGCATCTTGCAAAGATGACTGCTGAGACAAGTTATTAAAACTATCAGTTAAACCATGTACGGCTTCTTCAACAATCGATTTCATAACATCAACTTTAGAAACTATAACTTTTAACTCATCTGATAATTTCTGATATTGATCATTAGAATTTACCAACAAGTCTGACATTATTTTATTATGGCTATTTTCCTTATCGTCTTTCACATCCTGGATATTTTTATTAACGTTCTGTAATAAAAAATAACTACTCACACTCCAGATTAAAATAACCAGGCCTATCTCAGCAATGGCATAACTTCCATTTGAAAACATCTGCTCAAAAACCAGAACAAATGCGGAAAATACGATTGCTATAATTATAAATTTCAAACCAAATCCCAATAAACTGAGTAAGCAACTGATTTTTCGAGGTTAAACACAGTATCTAACAATTTCATTCGCAATTTTACTCAAAGTAAACTCCTTATCTATTGCACCCATTTTAACTGCTGCACCTGGCATACCCCAGACGACGCAACTATCTTCATCCTGTGAAATATTATAGGCACCCTGTTGCTTCATTTCTAACATGCCTTCTGCGCCATCAGCACCCATTCCCGTTAACATTACCCCCATTGCGTTGGGACCTACATTCTGCGCAACTGACCTGAACATAACATCGACACTGGGTTTATGTCGGCTTACCGGTGGACCATCGTTTAACCGACAAATATACTCTGCGCCACTACGTTCAACTAAAAGGTGTTTATCACCTGGTGCAATATAAGCACATCCCGGAACAATCTTTTGCCCATCCGTTGGCTCACACACCATTATCTGGCATGTTTTATTAACCCGCTCGGTAAAAGCCTTACTAAATGCGATGGGGATATGCTGGGAAATGACTATACCTGGGGCATCGGCTGGCAAGCTCTCCAATACCTTTTTTATTGCTTCTGTACCCCCGGTAGATGCACCAAGGGCAACAATTTTATCTGTGGTTTTAAAACGTAATTTACCTTCTTTTTTCTCCAGGACTGCACCCGCATCTAATTTTTTTGATACTTTAGGTGAATGTGTAGACCCTTTATACTCCCTGACTTTTGCCTTACCAGCTATCTCTAATTTTTCGATAATTTCATCGCTATATTCCTGTAGTGCACCCTGTACATCTATTTTAGGTTTTGCAATAAAGTCGACTGCACCCACTTCCAGTGCCTCCAGGGTAATATCAGCACCCATCTCTGTTAGTGTAGATATCATCACTACCGGCATCGGACGTAACCGCATTAAATTTTTAAGAAATGTTACACCGTCCATTTTTGGCATTTCTATATCCAATGTTAAAACATCGGGGTTCAACTGCTTTATTTTATCTCGAGCATCAATTGGGTCTCTTGCTGAACCAATTACTTCTAAATTTTTTGAAGAATCTATTATTTTTGTTAGAACCTGCCTCACAAGCGCTGAGTCATCAACTATTAACACTTTTATTTTTTTTGACATCACTTCACCATTAAAACAATTCTATATCACTTTGCACTGGTTTCTTATCAATGCTTTTACGATACATATCTTCACGTTTATTTATTGTGTCATTATGCATATTATGCAACTTCTTCACTCTAACTTTACCTGAGTCGGCAAAAAACAGGACTTTTCTCGGATATATATCTCCCGTATCTTCTGATTTTATTTTAAGGTTTTCTTCCTGCAAATACTCATGCACAAAATTGATATTCTTTCTACCGATATCCATTTTAGTCATACTGGAAAGTACGCGACCACCACCAAACAGTTTAACTTCCAGGTTTTTTCTATTACCACCGGCTTTTAAAATCTCATTTATCAACATTTCCATGGCAAAGTTTCCATAACGTGTGGCACTTGTCAGGTGAAATTTTCCAGCATGTTCTTCTTCACAACCCATGGGCAGCATAAAGTGATTCATTCCTCCTATACCCATTTTTACATCACGAATACAAGCGGAAATACACGAACCTAACACCGTGCTTATTAACTCGCCATGCATGCTTACATAATATTCTCCGGGTAATATTTTTGCCGAAAACAGATTATGCCTTTTATCCCAAAATCGGCTTATATGCTCCAGGCCGTTCAGACACGCCGGCATTGATCTTTCCATCTCAGATTTTGAACTAAACCGCGAAGCCGCCACCTTATTTTTCCTTTCTATAAATAGTCTGCCCCATAGACTTAAATCTATCAGTCACTTTAAAAAGCGACTCGGAATGACCTATAAACAGGGGGGCTTTGTCTGGTAAAACATCTGCGTACCGATCAAATAATTCCCTTTGCGTATCTTTATTGAAATAGATAACAACATTACGGCAAAACATAAAATCAAACGGGCCCTTAAACGGCCATTCATGCAATAAATTTAATTGTTTAAAGGTAATCATATCTATCAGGCTTTGATCTATTTTGACCATTCCTTCTAATTTACCTTTGCCTTTTCTGACATAATTTTTTAAATGTTTTTTATCCAGTCCGGTAACTCTTTCTTCTTTATAAACACCTTTCGATGCTCGTTCGACCATTTCATAATCTAAATCAGACGCCAGTATTTTTATATCCCAGCCAGATTTATGTTTAAAGTGATCCATAATTGTCATTGCAATCGAATAAGGCTCTTCTCCAGATGAACAGCCAGCAGACCAGATACGAATACGTTTATTGGTTTTATTTTTCTCTAACTCGGGCAGAACCGTTTTCATTAAATATTCAAAATGATGGGGTTCACGAAAAAATGAAGTCAGGTTAGTGGTAATCGCATTAGTGAAGGAAACTAACTCTGACTCATCTCCGGCTTTTAATAACTCACAGTATTGCGCAAAATCACTTACCCCACATTGGCGTATGCGCCTTGCAATTCGGCTATAAACCATGGTTCGTTTAATATCACTTAATACGATACCGGTACGCTCCGCCACCAGATTTTGTATAAAACGAAAATCTTTATCGGTAAAAGGGAACTCCTTTTCTTCGAAGTTAATTCCATTAAGACTACTGTGTGTGCTCAATGTGATACCTTTGCTATTCTGGTTTGAAGTCCATATTTAGAAAGCCTGATCTGCTCTAGCAACAAAGCTAACTTTACAGGACGAGCGTTAATTATCAGCCTGAGTTCGCGATAAGATGTACCAACAAACTTTTCTATTTTAAAACTCTTCCCATTCATCATCATCATCCGCCACCGGTGTTGCTACTCGCTTACTCTTACTACGCTTTGGCGCTTTCTTTCTTTTTTCTGTGGGTGCTTCATCCTCTTCCACTTCCCTTGATTTTCTGCGCTTTCGCTTTGTTACGACCTTTACAGGTTCTGGCTCCTCATCACCCGCATCAAAGAAGTCCATCAGATCATTCATCTCTTTGGCTTCTTCATTCATTGACTCACTGGCGGCGGTAGCCTCTTCTACCAGTGCCGCATTTTGCTGGGTCATTTCGTCCATCTGGGTAATCGCTTTATTCACCTCCTCAATGCCTGCGGATTGTTCCTGTGCAGCAGCGGCAATTTCAGCAATAATGTCACTTACTTTTTTAACCCCGTTGACAATTTCTTCAAGGGTTTTGCCCGACTCATCTACCAGCTTTGAACCTTCATCTACGCGTTCAACACTGTCATTAATTAAACCTTTGATTTCCTTAGCCGCACCAGCGGATCTTTGCGCAAGATTTCTTACTTCAGCAGCCACCACCGCGAAGCCTTTACCCTGTTCACCCGCACGTGCAGCTTCAACCGCAGCGTTCAGCGCAAGTAAGTTGGTCTGAAAAGCAATTTCATCGATAACCCCGATAATATCCGCAATTTTTTTGCTACTGGTGTTAATTTCACCCATGGCGTTTACTGCTTTCTGAACCACATCGCCACCTTTTTCTGCCTGATCTCTGGCTGCAGCGGCAAGTTGATTTGCTTCTCGTGCATTATCTGCATTCTGTTTCACAGTTGAGGTCATCTGTTCCATGCTGGAGGCCGTTTCTTCAAGGCTGGAGGCCTGTTCTTCCGTACGTTGGCTTAAGTCAGCATTACCGCGGGAAATTTCATCAGATGAGGTAAGAATATTTTCTGAGCTATCCATTATTTGGTCAACCATATCCGAGAGCACGGTATTGGTTTCATTAATAGCGTCTCTAAGCTCAGCAAATTCACCGGAGTAGTCACCTTCCATAGATTCGGTTAAGTCCCCCGTAGACAGTGCCTTAACCACCCGTTGTGCTTCCTGCATCGGTTCAACTACCGCATTCATTAATTCATTAACGCCCTCGCTCAGGTTTTTCATAAATCCGTTATAGTTTGAAGCATCAATTCGCGTGTCTAATTGCCCCTGTACCGCATTATCTATGAGTGATTGAATCTGTCGTTCCGCATCTTTCTGCTCGGTAATATCACCCCATTCAACCATATTACCCATCAGCTTGCCCTCATGGTCTACAATGGCTGTCGCATTCACCTCAAACTCTAAACCAGCGATACTAATTTCTGCTTTTGCTGGCAGGTTTGCTGCATTGCCTAATAACTGACGCTGATGTGCCGGATTTCTATGGAACTGATCAATACACTGGCCAACTAGATTATGTGCATCAAAGCCCGGAAAGGTTTTACGCAAAGCATCCGCTCGCCCAGACATCATATTGACCACTGCGGGGTTGGCGTAGGTAATGACCAGATCGGTATCACAGATCATTAAGTTAGCATTAGCACCATCTACCGCTGATTGTAATCGCGCCACTTCCAGTTCTTTTTTTCTCACCTCTGTTACATCGGACCACTCCAGTGCATTACCTACATAACTACCCTGATTATCCATGGTCGCTGTGACATTCAATTCAAAAGTCAGGTCACCTATCTGTATATCCGTTTTATAAGGCAGGTTTGTTGGGTCTGCAAGTAACTGGCGCTGGTGAGCCGGGTTTTTATGAAAAGTATCAATACAGGTGCCGACAATACTCTTTGCATTAAACCCGGGGAATGCCGCGGAGAACTGCATTTGATACTTCATTAACAGATCAGTTGTTGACTGGTTTACATAGGTAACAATAAAGTCACGATCGACCATCATTACCGCCTGAACAGAGGAATCAATCGCACCCTGCAAGCGAGCTACGTGATTTTCCTTTGCCACTTCCTCAGTAACATCAGCCCACTCCAGCGCATTACCAATATACTCACCATTACTATCAATCATCGCGGTCACATTTAACTTCATTGTTAAATGCGCAATTTGAATATGGGTGCTATAGGGCAGGTTTGCCGGGTTAGCTAACATCTGTCGTTGATGCGCAGGGTTTTTATGAAAAGTATCAATATTAGCTCCCATAATCGCATTTGCCTTAAAGCCCGGAAAAACAGATTGCAGTGTAGCTTCATGTTTTGTTAATAAATCAATTGAGGCCTGGTTGACATAGGTGATATTAAAATCACGGTCTATCATCATCATGGCCTGCATAGCGCCCCCTACGGCTGAGCGTAACCGGGCTAGTTCTGCTGAATCAGTATCATTCATATTAGCGACTCCTTGAGGGGCTGAATGGGGGGCTGAATGGGGGGCTGAATGGGGGGCTGTATTGGGTATATTTGTTATGTTTGTTGCAGGGCTGGCGGTATAGGCATCTAGCATAACTTTTGCTATCACATTTAATGCCTGCTGCCAGGCTGACTCGATGGGATCAGTCCATACATCACCCGCCAACTCTTTCATTACATCGACAAGTGTGTTGGCAACCACCGGATAATGCTCTGGTAATGCACCATAGCCTTGATGGCGAATACCCATGGCAGTTAAAACAGGGGCAAGTGTTTCAGGGCTACGAACATTTTCAATAACCAGCTTCAATGCGCCGAGTAATTTTTTTTGTTGCTCGGCGGGTGTGGTATTAGCAAACATGGGCTTAACCGCTGGGGCGCGTTTAAATAGTTCATCATAAAAACGTCGAACCAGTTCTTCACCCTGGGGTGCTAACAAATTAAAACTGGACTCAAGTGTTTCCACATCCAGCCCTAATGGAGACACATAATTAACTGAACTCATCTTTTTTATCCTTCTGTCTAATACCGTTTTTGATAATTTCTTATCGTACTAATTTCATGTTTAACTTTTTTCTGTCGACTTAACTCAACTCAAGAATTTTTTGCACGCCTAAAGTACATGCAGACTGCATTAACGCATCAGATGGATCAATCCAGTTGATGACTAAATTATTCTGATGTGCATAATTAAATAATGCACATAACAATTGCAGAGCCGAGCCATCTATTCGTTCCACCTCTGAGGCATGTATATCTATTTCATCGTTATCATTAATTAATGTCAGCATATCGTTTTTAAGCACCTGTGATTTACTGATGTCCTGTATGCAATTTAAAAGAAGCACCGGGTGAGCCGAATCAACAGGCGTTTCAACCGACATCTCTACTGCCTGTGACTCAATCTCTACGCCAACATCATCATCTTTATAAGCTGCGCACATGGTTTCTGCTGCCGCAACTAATAATTCCATCCATGCTGCACTAACCGCCTTTGTCCAGGAACGTCCAATTTTCTTTTTAAAACTTCCTACCAGTAACTCCGCAACAATGGGGTAGTGATCAGGTAATGCACCATAGTTTTGATGCCGTTCTCCCATTGCCGATAATATCGTTTTTAATTCAGTTTCATTATGTAAATTATCAATCAGTAATTTAAGTGCTGCGGCAAGCTTACCCGTCTGTGCATTCTCACTGGTATTTACAAATAATGGTTTTACTGCAGGATATTGCGTAAATAACTCACTATAAAAATCTGCAACTACCTCATCCAGTTTCTCCATTGCCAACTCATAGCCCTTTAACAAAGCGGTTTCATCAATGGAATGACTTAATACTGTAATAACGACAGGTTTCATTTTTTTACTGTCCTTTTCAGGTTGAGCTACAGGCTTCTTTTCTTCCTCAGCCGACACCGCCTTATCTGCATCACCATCAAGCCAGGCCAGGGGATCAAATCCAATCATCGATTTTTTTTGACGCGCCATTAACAAGTTCTCCCAATACAAAAATCTTCAGCCAGATTACGATAGTCATTAGCACCATTACCGCCTTGCTGATGTTCTTCAACGGTTAAACCAAAACTGGGGCTTTCTGCAACTGCCGTAGTTTCCCGTATCGATGTTTTTAATACCTGACCTGGAAAATACGAAACCAGTTTATCTTTAACATCCTGAGATAGTCGCCTTCTTGGATGAAACCGAGTTACCACAAACCACTTTTTAATACCGTGCTTAAGACGTTCTTCAAAACTTTTTAATGTGCCTAGCAAATGCGACAATCCATGCAGTGTTAAATAGTCACTTGATATCGGTATTAACACTTCATCTATAGCATTCAATGCACATACAATTAAAAAACCCGATGAAGGTGGACAATCAATAAAAACATAATCATCATCTAACTGACTGAGAACATTTTTCAACTTTTTTGCTATCTCCGCTGAGGACTGCTTATTAATATGCTCTGCCTGTCCCAGATTATTACCGCATGGTATAAGACGTAAATTTTTACGACCTTCTACAATAACATTCTCTAAAACATCATCATGCAGCAACAAATCTTCTATTCCTAAATGCTCCTGCCAGTTGACTCCCAGGCTTATCGTTAAACTACCCTGCGGATCTAAATCAATTACGGTTACCCGGTAACCTTTTTGCGCCAGCATATATCCTAAATTTGCAGTTGTCGTAGTTTTACCCACACCACCTTTCTGGTTAATAACTGCAACCTTTCTAGTCATACTTAATTTAGTCCTCTTAATCTATTTTTTGTAAAAAAATATCACTTTGTTGTAGGTGCCACTATTATATTATTCAGCCATTTGATCAACTACGGCCAATTCAGCAGCATTCAACATATGATCAATATCCAGCACAATAATCATTTTTCCATCAATAGTTGCAAGACCTGTTACAAATTCGGTATCGACTGCTGTGCCAAAATCGGGTGATGCTTTAACATCATTTACTGGCACGTTATAAACATCTGATACCGCATCAACAACAACACCCATAACTCTATCGGCATTTCCTTTACTGACTACATTTAAAATAATAACCACGGTTGTAGCATCATATTCTTTCTTTTCCAGCGTAAAACGTAATCGCATATCTATAATGGGCACAATGCTGCCTCGAATATTGATAACGCCACGAATATACTCGGGTGTATTGGGAATATTAGTGACAGAATCCCAACCTTTAATCTCTTGTACACGAAGAATATCTACTCCATACTCCTCACCTGCTAAAAAAAAAGTTAACAGTTCTTTAAACTCTTTTTCAGATTCCGGTTGCCCTAAGTCTTCAGCAGTTTCCGACATTTTTTTCTCCTAAAGCAGCTATGCCGCTGCACCTTTTATTGAAACTACATTACTTGCCATATCTTTCTGATATAAATCTATCAAACCGGCAATATCTATGATGAGAGCGACGGTTCCATCACCCAGTATTGTAGCTCCCGATAAACCTTCGATTTTTCTGAAATTTGTTTCCAGACTTTTTATTACAACCTGTTGCTGACCCAGTAAATCATCTACATAGATGGCAATTTTTTTACCCTCTGCTTCAACCACAACTAGCAAACCACTATCAAGCTCAGTAGATACCGGCTTTATATCAAAAATCTGGTATAAGCGAACGATGGGTATGTATTCTTCACGTAGGCGATAAACTTCAGCATTTCCTGCAACTGCATTAATATTTTCTGACTTCACCTGCAATGATTCGATAATTGAAATGACCGGTAAGATATAGGTTTCATCCCCTATTCCCACCAGCTGTCCATCGAGAATCGCCAGGGTTAATGGTAGACGAATGGTAAATACTGAACCTTCACCCGGCTTTGATTTAACCTCAACAGCGCCACCTAATTCGCGGATATTTCTACGCACCACATCCATACCAACCCCACGTCCTGAAATATCACTCACCACATCTGCGGTAGAAAATCCGGGGCGGAAAATAAGATCATATACCTGGTCATCAGTCATTCGTTCATCACTGTTAACCAGACCTTTTTCTTTGGCTTTAGTGAGAATTTTATCTTTGTTGAGCCCAGCCCCGTCATCTTTTATTTGAATAACAATATTACCTCCCTGATGGTATGCACTGAGATTAATCACACCGGTTTCCGACTTACCTGCTTTAATTCTTTCTGCAGGTGATTCGATACCATGATCAAGGGAATTTCGTACCAGATGCACCAGGGGATCACCAATTTTTTCCAGCACTGTTTTATCTAACTCGGTCGTTTCACCGGTCATAATTAATTCTATTTTTTTATCAAATGACGTGCTCAGATCATGCACAAGGCGAGGAAAACGTTGAAATGCAAAGCTAATTGGCATCATGCGGATTCGCATAACACTTTCCTGTAATTCACGCGTGTGCCCCTCTAATTGAGCCAGCCCATCTTTTAACCGCTCTATAGTGGAATCATTAAATTCTTCACTCTCACCAAATCGACTCAACATAGACTGGGTAATAACCAGTTCACCTACCATATTGATAAGCTCATCAACCTTACTGATATTGACTCGAATCGAAGATGACTCTGTGGATTTACCCGCTCTTTTTTCAACACTCCTTTTTTCAGGGAGCTCTTCTTCACTTTGTTCTTCACCCGGGCTCGCTGCAATTGAATCACTACTGTCTTCAGCCATTGCTTCGATTTTTAAATCACATTCATCATCAACCCAGGCAAATACTTCTCGAATTTCGTCTTCACTTACCTCTGCACCGATTAATTTGATACTCCAGGATTGATAGCATTCTTCAGGTTCTAATTCTGTTAATGGGGGAAGAGATTCATTATCAACGGTAACTTCAGTTTGATCTGCCAGAGAATTCAGCTCACGCAACAGGCGTACCGTATCATTGCCTGTTTTCAAAATATCTACATAGGGCTTGAAATGAACAACCCAGCCTTTTGCAGCCTGAGCATATTTTTCTACCTCCGGCGCACCTGAAGCAGCATCTTCAACACCTAAAATACCCTTAATAGATGCGGTCATTTGCGACACATTATTCACATCTATTTCAGAACCATCCCTTATGGCATTGAGCATACTTCGCAATACATCAACACTGCCTAATAAAGTTTCAACCACTGGCACCGTTACCTGACGCTCACCGTTTCGCATCTGGTCTAACAGTGTTTCCATATCATGGGTAAATTCGGCTACAGCGGTAAAACCAAAGGTGCCACTACCACCCTTAATTGAGTGCGCTGAACGGAATATAGTGTTGATATTTTCCAGGTCAACTTCACCATGCTCAAGCTCTAACAGGCCCGTTTCCATAATATCAAGGCCTTCAAAGCTTTCTTCGAAGAAAGTTTCATGAAACTGCTCAAGATCAATTGACATTAATTAGCTCCCACCTGGGTTTTATCCCAATACTTTCTTTACGGTATTTAGTAGTTGATCAGGATTAAACGGTTTAACAATCCAACCTGTAGCGCCGGCGGCTTTGCCTTCTGACTTTTTATCAGCAGCAGATTCAGTAGTCAGCATCAGCATAGGTGTAAACTTATAATTAGCTTCGCCACGCAGATTCTTTATAAAAGTAATACCATCCATAACCGGCATATTGACGTCAGTAATAACCAGATCAAACTGTTGCGACTTAGCTTTATTTAGCGCATCCTGACCATCCACTGCTTCAGTTACCTGAAAACCTGCACCTTTAAGAGTAAATGACACCATTTGCCTCATTGATGCAGAGTCGTCGACTGCTAATATTGTTGCCATTTTGATATAACCCCCTCAGTTATCCTCTAGAATTTAAAGAGTCTAATTCTTTTAAATCTCTCTCTTATGAATGTATGTATAGACTATGTTGGTGATTTCCACCATAAATCCGCATTAAAATATGCGATATTTTCTAAACCAGGAGTGACAGTGACATCTCTATTTGCCGAATTTTTATCAACAAGTGTATTTAATTAAGCCGGTAAACCTCAAATCTAGCCATGATTGTATATTCGTCAGCAGAATTACCATCGAAAATAGCTTTTTTAACCCACTTTATAAACTTGCAAAAACGTAAGTTGTTACTAAACTCTGTTAAAGCTAAAAATAACAATAAAGACCTCAATAATATGGCTTCGAGTGAAGATACTGGGCTAAAGATCAATGGACAGAATCAACAAACAAAATAACCCGTTTCACCATCAGGTAAGAAATCAACATAAAATACCAATATCAAGGGTTATTAGTTCTGAAAAGATGATGGAATACGAAATAAACTATGAGTAATGCTAAATATCACTTTCTTAATATTATTATATCTTTACTTTGCCTGATTGCTTTTAGTGTATATCCTGAAAACTGGCTAATTTATTTGCTTTTTTCCAGCATTATTATAATTAGTTTAATCGCTATTAAACTATCAACTAATAACACCTCTAAAAAAACACCCACAGAGTTCGATGCTGAAAACAACAAACAAATAAATCAACTCAAAACTCTGTTAGACCAACTACATCAAACTAGCCAAGAAGAAATAGCAACCGTAAGCGATGAAAACATGCAAATTCAACGTCTTTTACACGGCGCGATAAGTGGCCTTGTGGCCAGTTTTCAGGGCTTAGAGAATGAATCAACACAACAAAAAAATATGGTTTACGCCCTGGTCGATGAAACATCGAATGAATCTGAAGAGAATCAAACTATAAAAGGCATTGCTGTAGAAGCAGCCGATTCATTAAGGCTTATGGTTGAGAGTATTACCCATATGAGTTCTCAAAGCATGGAGCTGGTTAATTCATTAAACATGATTAAAGATGACTATGAGCAGGTAATAAAATTACTTAATGAAATGGATTCAATAAGCGCACAAACAAACCTCTTAGCGCTAAATGCGGCAATTGAAGCTGCCCGTGCAGGTGAACAAGGTAGAGGTTTTGCTGTTGTTGCCGATGAAGTTCGCTCACTATCACAACGCAGCCAGAGCTTTAGCGACCAGATACGCACCCAATTCAGTAATACCGTCTCAACAATAGAAATGGCAAGTAGTCAGGTTGGTAAAATGGCATCTACTGACATGGATATGACCATCTCTAATAAAAGCCATCTTGATGATTTGATGCGTGAAATAGAATCTAAAAATGAAGATACAGCAAATCAACTTAGTGCTATTTCTGATATTTCTAATCTATTAAATAAACATGTGGGTCTCGCCATACACTCTCTACAGTTTGAAGATATGATTACCCAATTAACAGAACACATCAATAAACGACTTATCTGTATAAATACTTTAAATAGTGCTAATGAGTTTATTTCAACAACAATAAGCAGCAGCTCAGATATAACAAAATTCAGTCAAAAATTGGCCCCTGAACTAGAAGACATTCTGAGAAAAGCAGGCTCAGAAATAATGCAAACAAATAACAGTCCGATACAACAACAATCAATGGATGATGGTGGAGATGTTGAGCTATTTTAGATTTTACAAATTTAAAACTAACTTAACAGGAACTATTAATTAATAACTGAACCAGAGCCTGCAACTCAGGTTCATATAACCGAAATATAAATTTAACCAGGAGTCACTCATGAGCAATATATTAGTAGTAGATGACGATACATCAATTCTGGTTTTTATTGAACAGGCATTATCAGGTGAACATGAAATTTTCACTTCTGAAACTGTAGCGGGAGCCGAGAAAATATCGAAGAACACCCCCATCGATTTATTAATAGCTGACTTAGTTATACCCGAAAAAAACGGCATTGATATGATTATGGAGTTCAGAAAAATCCATCCGGATATTAAAATCATTGCCATATCAGGTGGAGGAGGCATTACAGGTCGATTTGATTATCTTCCCATCGCAAAACTTGTCGGTGCAATAGACACCCTTAAAAAGCCATTCACCATAAGTGAACTTAGAACAAGCATTAACAACGTACTTGAAATAAATAACCAAGCCTAGGTAATGTCCGATACAAACAAGATAGATAAAGAAATATTAGAACAGGTATATGACTGTTCAACTATTTGTATATTCGACGACAACTTCTCTGTTCTAAATTTCAATGAAAACTTCAAAACGTTAACCGGTTACAATGAGAACGAACTTAGTGGAATAAACCTGCTAAAAATGAAGTACTATGACCAGTCAAATAGCGTTTATGACTTCCTTATTAAAACCCTGCAACAGGGTGAAACATGGAAAGGTGAACTTCAACTTAACCACAAAACCAGAAAACTGATCTGGTTAGATGCAACTATAAAGCCAGTAACATCGGGTAACCACACAAATCGTTATATTGCGAACTTTATAGACATAAGTCAGCGACGACAACTTATAGACAACTTAAAACAAAGAGCACATCGTCAGGGACTTATTGCCATCCTTGGACAAATTTCTCTCAATAACATTCCAATGAATGACCTGCTTGAACAAACACTATCTGTTGTGTGTGGCTCTTTAAATGCCAACACGGGCCTAATTCTGGAAATATGTGCAAATGGCAAGCAGGCTTTAGTACGCACAGCTTACAACGCCTCGCATTTAAATCAGGGAAATACCGTTTTAAATATTGAACAAAGTAACATGCTTGAGTACACCCTGCATAGTGAGCGACCTGTTATCTGTGAATCACTAGCTGATGAAATACGATTTAATATACCAGAAGAATTTTTAAATGAAAATTGCAGCTGCGCAATCTGTATTCTCATAGGTGATAAAAAATACCCTTTTGGAATTTTAACCCTGCTTTGTGAAAAAACCAAAACCCTGAATGAAGATGAAATTCATTTTTTACAATCCGTCAGTAACATTCTTGCTGAAGCCATTAATCGACATAACATGGAACTCGCTCTCAGACATGAACGTGAACTTTCAAGAAACTACCTGGATGTTGCAGAAGTTGTATTTATTGTAATGGATACAAAAGAAAAAATACTACTTGCTAATCGACATGCTGCATCCATTCTTGGCTACACCCAGGAAGAGCTTGCAGGTATGAATTTTATTAATACATTCATACCTGATAATAACAGGGATACTGTTAAAAAATATTTTCACAACTTCCTGAACAATGAAACTATAAAGGAAAACATTCAAAATATTAATGGAAATATAATACCTGTAGTCAACAAAAATAATAACATACGACAAATAAGATGGAGAACATCGCCACTATTAAATGAACACGGAAAAGTAAATGCTATTTTATCGGCAGGAGAAGATATAACTGAAATATTAATATCAGAAAAAGAACAAAAAAACCTTGAAGAACAATTACACAAAGCACAAAAAGTGGAAGCCATTGCTATGCTTGCGGGTGGCATAGCCCATGACTTCAATAATATACTGGCCAGTATATTAGGTTTTTCTGAGCTAGCTTTTGAAGCCATAGATAAGAACGATATAAAATTGCATAAATACTTAACGCAAATACATAATTCAGGCATAAAGGCCAGGGATATTATTGCACAATTACAAAGCATTAACCTGCAGGATGACTCACCAAATAAGGCAATTTTATTACCCTCTATGTTAAAGGGTACATTTCAAATGCTACAATCGACATTACCTGAAACAATTGATATACAACTAAACATTAACAATGATTTACCGGCGGTTAAAGTAAACGCTTCGAAATTTAATCAAATGCTTATGCATCTACTTACAAACTCGCGTAATGCCCTTCAAGGTAAAGGAAAAATTAAAATCAAACTGGATATGAATGAAATATCAGATACTAATTGTTCTGCCTGTAATGCAGGCATTAAAGGTAAATATGTAACACTATCAATTCATGATAATGGCCCAGGAATTGATAAAAGTAAACTTTCTAAATTATTCTCAAGCAATAAAACAGACGTAAATTCAGGGTTACTTTTTGTAAACCACATGATTCATGATTCTGAAGGACACCTGGTAATTTCAAACAGTCATTTAGGTGAAGGCCCTGAAAATCCTGGCAATTGTATCCAGTTACTTTTTAAAATAGCCGAAAAATCAATTGTCGACAAACAACCCATCAATGATGAAGTAAAAATTTCAGATATCAACGATAAACATATAATGGTTGTTGATGATGAAAATAGTGTTGCATCATATATGGGCGAACTTTTCAGAGGCATGGGTTTTAACGCCACCGTTATCTGTGATTCAGTAGAAGCGCTACGCGAATTTAAAAACAAACCAGACAGTTTTGATTTAATTGTAAGTGACCAGACCATGCCCGTCATTACCGGGGATAAATTAGCCATGCAAATGCTGGAGATCAAACCTGAACTTCCGATTATTATCTGTACGGGTCATAACGACTTACTTGATGAGAAAAGTGCCAAAGACTTGCACATACGTGCTTTATTAAAAAAACCTGTTGATTCTGGTGAATTATTGCATACAGTTGTTAGTTTGCTTACGGAGATTAAGTAGTTGTTTAAAGGCAAAAACTTAAAAGCAAAAGCTTTTTCCGCAAATCAACGCGAATATACGCGAATGGTTTTTTAGTACGCCTGCGGCGGTAAATATAATAAGGCCTTTGCTTTTATTTGCGTACTTTAGCGTCCATTTTCGGAAACAGCTTTTAATCTTTACGCAAAAATACTCACCCCAGAATTAACATCCATATTAACCACTACCTCCTGCTCCATACCTTCAGCCTCTATCTGCTCCTTTGATGACCCTGGCTGAGAATCAGCACTACCCTGCTCCTGCGATTCTGCACTGGCCTGTTGTTGTTCTGACTGGGTAGATACATCCACATCAGCTAAATTTAATCCCTGTTGTTCAAGCATTTCTTTCAGTCTGGGCAAAGCACTATCCAGGGCATCACGCACCGGTGCATGTTGCGCAACAATGTTAATACTCGCCTGATCATCATTCATCATCAACTTAATTTCCATTGGCCCCAGGTGAGCTGGGTTCAATTTTATTTCAGCCTGTTGAAAACCTCCTTTAATCATATACGAAACCTGCTGAGCCATTTGTTGTGACCAGTTTGGGTTTTGTATATTGGCAGCTATAGATGAATGCAATGTATTGCCAAGTGGAGCTGTATTAATTGCACTGCTTAATTCAGTAGCTGGACCCGTTAAAATATTTTGTGCTGGTGACAGGCTAGCGGATACCGCTGTTGTTAATGGAACCTGTTGCAAACGAGTTGTTTGTGTAATGACATCTGTTGTTGGTATCTCACTCATTATCTTTGAATAGCGCATGTCCTGAATATTTGCCTTCTCTGACAATATAGAGGTTAAATTAACGGGCACATTCAGTGGTTTAGCCGTACTTGCATCTGCCATTAATGATTGCTGACTCTGATTAGCTATATTAAGCGGTGTTTTATTAATAAACTCACTGATGTGTTGCTGAGCTTTCCCTGTTCCCTCTCCCGCCTGTTGAGTAGCAACAGATACTTTCAAAGTTACAGCACTTGCCTGGATGGGTTGCTCCTGTATCGGTTTTTGAACGACTGAGAATCCCTGAGTTGATTGATTTGGGTTTGGCGTTTGTGTAGTGATATTAAAAAGCGGCAAATCATTGCCTTCTTCCGGCAATAAAGTGGACATTAAAGAGTTTGAAGTTTCATCTACTTCTCGCTCACTTAATATACCCTCTGATACATCATTATCAGACTCATTTTCTACGGAAATCGAAGAATCTGACTGATCCACATCACCCGCTTCAGCTGCAGCTTGATTTTTTTCTTTAGAATCATTAACCTGCTGATTATCATTGACTTTTTTATGATCTTCTTTTTCTTTCACCCGATCAATCTGTTTGTTCAGCTGTTCTTCAAAAGGCTTATTGTTTGCTGAATTAACGTTATTAGATTCGCTTAAGCGCGTCTGCTTATCCACCAATTTTTGCCCATTGTTAGCCGCTTTTACATCGATTTGCTGCAGTAATTCCATAAACCACCTGTCTCAGAATTAATAGTAATATTAAGACAGGAGCAATAGATGGGCCAACATTAAATGATAGTCGTAAGTCATAAGTCGCAAGTCTTAAGTCAAAAGAAAAATCAAAAGCAAAGCCAAACCAAACCAAACCAAACAAACAGGCGCAGCCTGCCCGCTTTGACTTACGACTTCGGACTTATGACTTACGACTATCTTTTAATCCTGCTAGCAAACTCATCCTGTTCCTTCTGCTCTATTCTCGCTTCAATCTGCACTTCCTGAATCTGGTATTTTACAATCACCGCATCAAGTGCTTTGCTACGCGAGCGGGTTTTAAGCCAGTTGATTTTCTGCTGTTCACACAATTGTTTTTTATTAAGAATATTGAGCCGTGCCTGATCAATGCTTTGATTTAACTTATTCAAAAACAACTGGTAGTCTCTTAACTGCGTGGCATTTGAGCCTGGTGTTACACGGGAATGACTATACTCGTTACGATAATTAATTAACTGCTCTAGCTGTAACTGCGCATCAACCACAGCCTGCTGTGCAGCCACAAAAATTTGCACCGCCTGCTGTTGTAACTGCTCTGCGTGTTTTGCAATTGGCTGGATTCGTTTTGAGCGCATAAAAAAATAATCGTAAGTCTCAAGTCGCAAGTCTTAAGTCAAAAGAAAAACCTAAACAAACAGGCGCAGCCTGAGCGCTTTGACTTACGACTTAAGACTTATGACTTACGACTTGTCATTTAAGCTTCTTTAATTTCAGCCTGAGCAAGCAGCTGACCAAGCATCTGCTGACTCCGCTGAAGCGGAACCGCTTCCCCCATACTCTGGCGCATAAATTCCTGAATATGTGTTTGCATGGAGATAGCCCGATCAATTTCTGAATTGGTGCCCTGTTGATAAGCACCCACATTAATCAGGTCTCGATTTTGTTCATACAATGAGTATAGTTGCTTTATTTGCTGACTTTGCTGCAACTGACTATCGGTAGTTACCATCGGCATAACCCGACTCACAGAGGCTTCAAGATCAATGGCCGGGTATTGACCCATATCTGCCAACTGACGTGATAACACAATATGACCATCTAAAATACCCCGTGCAGCATCGGCAATTGGGTCGTTGTTATCATCGCCTTCGGTTAATACGGTATAGAAAGCGGTAATTGAGCCCTGCCCCGCCTGACCATTTCCCGCCCTTTCAACTAACTGGGGAATTCGTGCAAACACCGAGGGAGGATAACCTTTCGTTGCAGGTGGCTCAGAAATAGATAAACCAATTTCACGTTGTGCCTGGGCAAATCGCGATAAAGAATCCATTAGCAATAAAACTTTTTTACCCTGGTCACGAAAATATTCCGCAACGCTGGTCGCCAACATTGCACCATGTATTCGCACCAGTGGAGATGAATCAGCCGGTGCGGCAACTACACAGGCTCGCTTAATTCCATCCGCACCTAAAATATCCTGCACAAATTCTTTTACTTCACGTCCCCGCTCACCAATCAGGCCAACCACAATCACATCGGCTTCCGTGTACTTTGTCATCATACCCAACAAAATACTTTTACCCACACCGGTACCCGCAAACAAACCCATGCGTTGGCCACGGCCCACGGTAAGCAAGGCATTAATAGCACGCACACCCACATCTAAAGGTTGTTTAATCGGGTCACGTAGTAAGGGATTGATGGGTTTACCTGCCAGGGGCATATTAGCTGACATATCATGGTTCATTTTAATCGGTCCCTTGCCATCTAAAGGACGTCCTCTGCCATCGATCACTCGTCCCAGAAAACCTTCGGAAATTTCTATTGAACTCGAATGACCAACGGGAATTACTTTTGCATTTGGAATTAAGCCGCGACTTTCACCCATTGCCATTAAATAGGTTTTATCACCTGAAAAACCCACAACCTCTGCTTCAATACTATGGTTACCCGGAGCAATAATATTGCAACTGGTTCCCACCGCCGCTTCACAGCCAATAGCTTCAAGTGTTAAACCCACCATCCGGGTTAAGCGACCTTCAACAACCGGCTCAGGTGCTGTTATTCGAGTTTGTACTTTTTCAAGATTAGTTATCCAGCGATTAAAATAATCACTCTGTTGCATGATCATTTTCCTGATGCAAATTAAGTTGATCAACTAATTGCTGAACCCTGGTTTCAACCGTTGCATCAATATGCGAAGTTGAAGATTCAATAACACAACCGCCAGGCTTAATGCTATTGTCTGCAATACAACTCCAGCTTTGCTCGTTAGTATTTATTTCTGCCTGATTTAGCAAGGCGATATCATCCGCATTTAAACGTACCTGAATATCACGTGATTTAACTGGCAAATATTCAAGCGAGTTATGCACCAGATTTTGTATATGCTGCGCATCAATTCTGCTTTCTTTTTGCAATAACTGTTTAGCTAGCAAAATAGCCAGCTCGGCTAATTGATGCTCAACCTCTTTATCCAGATCATTTAAAGGCTGCTGTAGAAAGTTAAACATAGCCTGCAATTTATTCGCCTTCAAAGTCATTTCCTGAAGCCCCTGTTTTAATCCCTCTGCATGACCTTCTTTAACCGCTTCGTCATAAGCCTGTTTCTGTAAAGCTTCAATTTCTTCTACAGTTTGCGGCCTAATGGCCTCATCTTTCATGCCTACAATATTGCCACTGAGCTCAGGTGGCACATAATGCTTAATATCACTTTCAGGAGCATTGAATGGTTTTGACATAATTTAAATACGGGCTGTTAAACCATTTCCTCGGCACCACTACCACCCAGAACAATATCGCCTTCTTCAGCCAGTCGACGAGCGGTACTAATAATTTCTTTCTGCGCAATTTCCACTTCACTTAAACGAACTGGGCCACGGGCTTCCATATCTTCGCGTAACATTTCAGCTGCACGTTTAGACATGTTCTTAAGTATTTTCTCTTTCAGGTCTTCGTCTGCACCTTTAAGTGCAAGTGTTAAGCTATCCGTAGAAACTTCCCTGAGTAATGCCTGAATACCACGATCATCAACATCATTTAAATTATCAAATACAAACATCAGTTCAGAAATGCCCTCCTGCATGTCCTGATCATGCTCAGCAATTGTATCCATAATTGCACCCTCAATAGAAGACTCCATAAAATTGAGTATATTGGCTGCGGTTTTATAACCACCCATGGTATTCTGGCTTACATTTTGATTACCAGAAAACTGTTTCTCCATAATTTTATCCAGCTCCTGTAGCGCTGCTGGCGGAATACCTTCCAGGGCAGCCACTCGCATTAATATATCTGGGCGGGCACGTTCCGGTAACATTTTTAACACCTCGGCCGACTGATCTGGTTCGAGATAAGATAAAACAATGGATATTATTTGCGGGTGTTCCAGGCGAATGACTTCTGCAACAGATCTTGCGTCCATCCACTTTAAAGACTCCAGACCTTTATTACCACTGCCCAGTAAAATTCGGTCAATCATGCTATTCGCTTTATCCTGACCTAATGCATTAACCATCATCTCGCGAATATAATCTTCCTGGCCAATACCAACCGATGTCTGGTTGCTCACTTCTGCAATAAAATCATCCATTACACTGGACATGGTTGCCTTGTTTACATTCTCAAGTGTCGCCATTGCCGCACCTAAACTTTGCACTTCTTTCGGATTCAGGTGTTTTAAAACTTCCGCCGCATTTTCCGAGCCCATTGCCATTAACAAGACCGCCGCTCGTTGTACACCGTTTAATGAGATATTAGATTCTTCTGCCATAATCTTTCACAAATTTATGATTCTGCACCGACCCAGTCTTTAACAACGTTGGCCACTTTTTTAGGGTCCTGCTGAACCATTGATTTAGCAAACTCTATTTTTTCATCCGAGTCTGTTGGTAAGGGTATTGCTTCTTCCTGGTGTTCAAGCTGTGCTACCCCCTCTCCTGCCTCTGCACCACTACCTTCACCTTCTTCACCCTCAGGCGAGGCTAAAACCGGTGTTGGTGGCACATATGATGTAAGGCCTTTTATAGAGGGTTTTAGTATAGTAAAAATGACCACTAGTATAAGTATAAACGGCCATATCCATTTTAGTGCAAATTGCACCCATTTATTATCCATCATCGATGCTTCAGGTAAGTCCTCAATCGCTTCTAATGGAGTAAATGATGCATTGATTACATTAACCAGGTCACCCCGTTGCTGATCAAAGCCTATGGTCTGTTGTACCAGTGTAGTAATACGGGTGATTTCATCGTTAGTTAGTGGCGTTCTTGTGGTCTCTCCCTCTTCTACAACAACCCGGTCATCAACTAAAACTGCCACGGTAAGCCGTTGAATAATTCCACTATTCAGGCGTGAGTGACGAATAGTACGATCCACCTCATAATTTCTCACACTATCCTGACTAGAATTAGTCGCTGCCCGATTATTAACACCCTCACCCGCGCCACCGGCACCCTCTACTAACTGGCCACCCTCAGGCGGCTGATTAGCCAACGCACCGGGAACCCCATTGCCATCACCATTAGCAAACCGCTGAGAGAGAGAAGATTGTTCACTGCGTAAGGTTTTATTAGCGTTATTAAATAATTCTTCCGTGCTTTCCTGTTGAGTAAAATCAATTTTCGCATTGACGGTTGCGCGTACTTTACCCACGCCCATAACAGGCTCAAGTAAATGCTCGATCCGTTGTTCAAAATCACGCTCAACCTGCCGTGAATAATCATATTCACGGGCCGTCATTGCCACATTACTGGCCAGGTCACCCGAGGATAACAATCGACCATTCTGGTCGACCACGGTAACATTTTCTGCTGATAAATTTGCGATACCTGAAGCAACCATATGAACAATGGCATTAACCTGGCCCTGCTCAATAGTACGGCCACCATATAAACTTAGCGCAACAGATGCACTGGGTTTCTGTCGCTTACGTACAAACACTGAATGCTTGGGAATAGCCAGATGCACACGTGCCGACTTTACATTACGCATAGTACCAATTGTTCTGGCGAGTTCTGTTTCCATAGCATGATGATAACGCGCACTTTCTACAAACTGAGAAGTCCCGAAACTCTGTTCCTGCTGCAACATTTCAACACCAATGGCAGTACCTTTTGGTAAACCCTGGGCGGCCAAATTCAATCGTGCTTCATGCACTCGACCCGACTCAACCATAACTGAACCGGAAGCCGCATTAAGTTCATAAGGTATAGCTGCCGCCTGTAATGCGGCAACAACTTCTGCTGCATCACCCGGCTCAAGCCCGGTATATAAAGATGAAAAACTGGGCGTAGTACCCCAGGTATAAATACCAATACTCACCAATACAGTAACCACAACACCTAATATTGCACCAATAAATCGAGGTACAGGAATCATCATAGTCGTTGGGGCCTGGGCTGCTTGTTCTGCCATTTTATTAACCTTTTAACTCACTGAAATTTTTTTATGCTTTATAAAGAAGTCATAAGACTTATGACTATCTTTTAAACAGGCATATTCATTATTTCCTGATACGCATTTAAGAGTTTATTTCTAACCTGTGTCATCGCCTGAAAAGAAACACTGGCTTTCTCCATATTAATCATTAACTCCGCCATAGAGATACCAGAGTCACCTTTTTCAAATGCTTTAGCCATTTCACCAGCAGACATTAAATTATCATTTACATTATTTAATGAGTTTGCCAGTACTTCTGAAAAGTCTGTTTTTTGAGTGACCTGGGTTTCATTAACTGAAAGTGATTCTGGGCCCACCTGTAATTTAGCCTGTGCCTCCATTACCCGCATCTGCGCTAATACCTGGTTTATGTTCATGTTGCTCATAATATTTCTCAAATGTAGGGTGGATCAAACGAAGTGGATCCACCATGGATTATAGTAATTTTGGTGGATCCGCGACCCTTGATCCACCCTACAAATTTAAACAGTTATTCCAGAGTCACGCATTCTGGCTAATTTATATCTCAGTGTTCTTGGACTGATACCCAGTCTTTCAGCCGCATATTTTCGACTGCCCTTTCCTGCTTTTAAAGCTTCAAGAATGAGTTGTTGCTCTCGGTCTTTAAGGCCATTCACTAACTCAGAATCCTGTACCACATCCGTTTTTTGCTGGTTACTCGCCACTGCATAATCATCCGCTTCAAGATGAATATCTGCTGCGGTAATTTCATTGCCTGCTTTAAAAATAAGTGCACGCTGTATTACATTATCCAGCTCTCGTACATTTCCTCGCCATGAATAATTTAATAATTTTTGCTGTGCATCAGCCGTTAATGTTAAGGTCTCACATGACTTTCCTGTCTGCTTATTTAACAAATTATTGGCAATTGGAATAATGTCTGCCACGCGCTCACGTAATGGCGGAATTTGGATTGGAAATACACTTAATCGATAAAATAAATCTTCCCTGAAATGACCGTTGGCAACTTCTTCTTTCAGGTTACGATTAGTTGTTGCCAGTACCCGCACATTTAGCTTAATTGTTTTACGACCACCTAATCGTTCAACTTCTTTTTCCTGTAATACGCGTAGTAGTTTAGCCTGTAAGCCCGCATCCATTTCAGATATTTCATCTAACAATAAAGTACCATTCTGCGCCTGCTCAAATTTACCCGGTGTTGCCTGAACGGCCCCGGTAAACGCGCCTTTTTCATAACCAAATAATACGGCTTCGAGCATATTTTCAGGAATAGCCGCGCAGTTAATGGCAACAAACTCCTGATCGGCCCGCTTCGACTGATTATGTATAAACTGGGCAAAAACCTCTTTACCGACTCCGCTTTCACCACACAGCAAAACAGTTGCATCACTTTGCGCCACTTTACTGGAAAGCAATTTTAATGACCGCATTTTTTCATCTTCTGCCAGAAGCTCTGTTTCATGCTTCACTACAACTTCTTTGCTTATTAATTTTTTAATAACCTGTTGTAAGGCTTCCACTTCAAACGGTTTAACCAGATAGTCCGCTGCACCCAGGCGCATAAAATCAACTGCTTTTTCTATGCTTGCATAGGCCGTCATGACAACCACGGGTAAATCAGGGTATTTCATTTTAATTTGCTTTAATAATTCTGCACCATCCATGGGCTGCATCTGAACATCACTTATCACCAGTTTAAATTGCTGCTCATTTAACCTTAGCAGAGCAGCCTGACCATGTTCAGCACTTAGCGCCGAATAACCCGACATTTCACAGGTATCACAAATGGCTTCTCGAAGTTGTTCATCGTCTTCAACAATTAAAACATCAATGCATTGTTGTTTATTTTGACTCATGTATTTTCTCCATTTACATTCCCAATAATTTGATCAGCTTTTTTCATTTTTTTGGGATTAAGCGTAGCTTTTTGACCACTCGCCAGGAACTGCTCACCTCTATTGAAAGGTAAGCAAATATAAAAACTTGACCCCTTACCCGGTTGTGAACGAACCAGTAAATCACCGTGATGAGCCTGTACTATAGATTGTGCAACAGCCAGTCCCAGACCAGTGCCACCCTCACGTTGGGTAAAAAAGGGTTCAAATATTTTTGTTTGTTGATCAGCACTCAAACCGGGGCCGTTATCACGTACCGCTAAAATCAGATAATCTGCCTGCTGATAAACTTCAAGCTCAACTTTACAATCACCCTCACTGGCCTGCATTGCATTTTCGAGCAAATTAATTAACACGCTTACCAGCGCATCTAAACTTCCCGTTAACTGAAGATCATTCAATTGGCTGATAATAGTTAAGCGGGTATTTTTTTCTCTAATCGTATTTTCAATACGCGTATTAAATGTGACCAGTAAATCATTTAACTGAAATTTCTGTTCCGCAAACTCACCACCCTTTGCATACATCAACATGTCATTAATTAACTTTTCCAGATAACGCATACAGGTGCGAACTTTTTCAACGGCTTTATTCTGTTTAGGATTATCCGCGGTAAACTGATCAAGCTGCGATGCGTATAACACCGCTGAAGCTAAAGGTGTGCGCAATTGGTGAGCCAGACCCGCAGCCATTTGCCCCATAGCAGCTAATCGATTTTGCCGATCAGCTAAACCCTCCAGCATACGTTGTTCGCTGATATCATCTAATAAAATAATTTCACCCTGGCTATTTTTATCAGTCGTTGCATCGAGGGGCTGTCTTTTTAAACTAAGAATACGACCTGAATTTAGAAATAAATCCTGTTCACTATGACGAGAAACACTGTGCGCATAAACTCGACGCCAGTCTTTACCGATTAAACTCTGTTCAAGAAATAATTCAGCCGCCGGATTTGCCGTGGTTATGACACCTTTATCATCAACCAGCAAAACACCCGCGGGTAATGCATTTAAAAGTGTTTGTAGGTGATGAGCCAGTTGTTCTTTTTCTGCCAGTTGCTTTAAGCGTTCATCCTGTGCAGAAGCGAGCTGTTCAGTTAATGCCGCAGCCCGGTTATCAAGCTCCTGATAAGACTGTTGTAATTGATCAGATAGACGTCCAAATTGCTCAAACGCCGCCACTAATTGTGCCGGGTCCTGCAGGGACTTAGAATCCAGACTTAAGGCCTGGGCTACGGGTTGTATGTTGGCTGTTTGCTGCATGTCGTGTTTATGTCACTTTTATTTGACTTAGGAGAACTTAGGAGTAATACAGCATTTAATGTGCCAAAAATATTTTTCCTTGTTTTTCATGCAGTTAAAAGTGTGACGGCAAATGTGAGTCAATTAACCGGCTAAGAGGGAGTGGGATTGCCGTGGAAAAATAGTCATAAGTCGTAAGTCTCAAGTCATAAGTCAAACAAAAAAACGAGCTCTCCGTAGGAGAGCCCGCTTTTGACTTACGACTATCTTTATGCCTTTATATCGTACTTTTTAAGTTTCTCAACTAATGTCGTGCGACGCATTTTAAGCAGCTTAGCCGCATGGGCAACTACACCATCTGTTTTTCCCAGTGCCTGTTTGATTAATTGCACTTCCAGCCCCGCAAGGTGCTCTTTTAAATCCAGGCCACCATCATCCAGTTTTGAGTCATCTGTTGTTATAGGCGTTTTAGTTAAACCATCGGATATTTTTTTAGGCAGGTCTGTGGGTAATTTTTTTAACAAACTTTTTTCTATCTCATCATTTTCATCCAGATCGGCAAACATGAGCGCGGGATTAAACGGTGGTTTAGATTTAAAGCTTTCATCTTCCGGTTGAAATGCAGATGCGGGCTGGTATTTAGGGGGTAAGTGTTGGGCATCAACAATACTATCTGGATATAAAATGGATAAGCGTTCTACCAGATTCGATAATTCGCGTACATTTCCTGGCCAGGAATATTGACTGAGCATTTCAGTTGCTTCAGCTGTTAAACGAACCGTACCCCGGTTTTCAGCTTCTAATTTATCAATTTGATCCTGTAATAAAAACGGTACATCTTCAAGGCGTTCACGTAATGAGGGTAATTCAATGGGGAATACATTCAGGCGATAAAATAAATCTTCACGAAATTTACCCTCTTTAATATTCTCTTCGAGGTTTCGATGGGTTGCCGCTAAAATACGCACATCCGATTGAATGCTCTTATTGCTACCAACGCGCTCAAATGTACGCTCCTGTAAAACCCGTAAAAGTTTTACCTGCATGGGTAAACTCATGTCACCTATTTCATCAAGAAATAATGTGCCCTTTTCCGCCAGTTCAAAACGCCCCTGACGAGAATTTATTGCGCCGGTAAAAGCGCCCTTTTCATGACCGAATAATTCACTTTCTAAAAGATCTGCGGGGATTGCGCCGCAGTTAACAGGAACAAAGCTCGCTTTACAGCGATTAGACAGGGCATGAATATTGCGCGCCACAACTTCTTTACCGGTTCCAGACTCGCCTAATATCAATACACTGGCATCGGTTTTCGACACCTGCTCGATCATGGTACGCACATATTGAATGGCCGCACTGCTACCACCCAACTTGGGTACTCTACTGACTAACTTACTAACCGCAGAGCTGCTGGAAACCCCGGCTAAATCACTAACTTTATTAAGTGCCTGTGCCACCGGTTCATATTTCAGGGGCATTTCCAGATACGTCAAAACGTTTTCAAACTGGGACTGGTATTTTTCCAGGTTGCTTTTATCCTGATTAAATAATAAAACTGAAAATCCTGATGGTTGAATTTTTCGCAGTGCTTCTACCCTGGAACTTTCGCCCTGAAATTCACCGAGTAAAACACAACTAAACTCACTGCTATTCAGGGCACCGGTTAATGCATCAAGATCATTCACATAAAAGGTATCAAAACCCATAAAGCTCATTAGTGACTTTATTTCGTTAAATAACTGTGAATCGTCTTCAACCAGTAGAATCCCAGGTTGCGGCGAGGTGTTGGACATAGTTGACCTGCTTTTATAAATCTTTCTACTTAAAGAGTAAAGCAGAGATTTCCTGAAAGTCAAAAAACTGTCATTTGAAATTTTCTATAAATTCATAAATTTATTTTTAACCTAGAAAGATCAGTTGAAAGTAGCTGCGATGCAAACCGAGCCGATAAGATAGTTTGACTGGTAACGACAAAGTACTACTTCTGAAAATACCCATAAGCCTTAATGGCCTTCTGACCCGTAGAAATTTTCTTAACCCCCTGAGAAATATCCTGTTGCTGGCGAATGATATGTTGCTTTAACAATTCATCACTTTTCAGCATTTGCCGAATACCTTCTTCTATTTCATCCACTTCTGTCTTCGCAACCGCTGTTGAGAAAAAATCCTGCAATTGCCCAAAACGTTCCGACTCAAGCTCAGTCACCGCCTGCCAACTTTCATTCGCAAATAACTGATGCAGCTGATCAGTAATCTGCAAAATACTTTTCCATTGTTGTTTTCTGGCTTCTAACATAGCTATCTTAGCTTTCCAGGCTAACCTTCATGGGGCTTACTATCCCTGACATCCTGCGGAATACTTGCCCAACCTGAACGAATTTCATTCATCAAAGAAAGAACTTCATCAATATTTTCTGCTCTATTCTCAATGTTGGCATTCAATAACTGACGCTGCATATAATCATAAAGTGACTCCAGATTTTTAGCGATTTCACCACCTTTTTCTATATCAAGTGATGTGCGTAACCCATCAATTATAGATATAGCCTTGCTAATATTTTCACCTTTTAGCGGCACATTATTTTGCTGCATATGCATTTTTGCCGTATTTAGACGCTGAATAACACCATCAATAAGCATCTTGATTAAGGTATGGGGATCTGCATTACCGGCTGCTGCCTGAACACCTACCTGTTTATACTGATTCATTGCTGCTGAATTTTGCATTCTCTCATTCCTGTTATCAGGCCTTTTTTCAGGCCTTTCTGTTGGCTTATCTTTATCCATCTGTTGTTTATAGCAGACTGCATAGCAGGCTGCTCAACACAAATGGGGATTAATTCTGATTAAAAGTAACACCCGGCAAAGCGTCGAGTTGTTGTTGTAAAAACGTACTGGTTGAGTTTAACTGGTTAATCAATACATCCAGAGATGAGAACTGGCGCCTGAAACGAGCCTCTATTTCCGCAACACGTTCTAATAAATCCACACGCTCTCCAGCGATACTATCTATCTGATCCGCTAAACTCTCTGTTTTTGCACTTAACTGGCCATCTTTTGCCTGAAACTGATTGAATAATGAATCCAGCTTTGAGGCCAGGCCTCGAGAAAATGTTACGCTACCTCGATTGCCCGTTGAATCACCCGTGATCTCTAGAACTAACCCCGACGCTGCGCCACTACCGGTTAACGTTTGTCCAGAACCTGTGGCAGCCTGACCACCAATGGTGCCCACAACATCTGTGCCCGCCGTTGAAGTTGCACTTGCGACAAAACCTAAATCTGTATTGGGTGAAACAATTTTAACTGTCGATTCTTCACCATAGGTTGAAGAAGAAATTTCAAATTTTCCAGCCGTATATTCAACAGCAACATTAATCCCCGCTGCCTGTAGAGCACTGACTGCATTAATACGGTTTTCAATTTCCTGTGCCAGATTAACCAGTTCAGCTGGGCTTGTATAATCTGCCTGGGTAATTGAAATAATACCGGTTGATACACCATCGATTTGAAATGAAAAACTATCATTTGTAGCACCAATCATAAATGGTCCAGACCTGGCGTCAGCTGAAAATTTACCTTGAGTCGCCAGTGAACTGATTGAAACCTGGTAATCTCCTTCCTGCGTCGCATCGCTACTGCTTTGAAATAAAACTTCGTTATCAGAAGGATTAGCATTGGCATAAAACAGTTGAGCCACAGAATCAAAATCATCAACCAGTGCACTATTTAACAAATCAGTATCCAGGCTTAATGTGCCATCCCGGCTCGTGGTAATACCAATAGAGCTTAAACTATTAAAACTACCACCATTATCAATCAGCCCACCCAGTTCACGTCGGGTTTGTTGTAATATATTTCGTGCAGTGGTATCTCCGAGCAGTACACCGTTTGTGCCATTCTCTCCGCCGAACGCGGTTAAACCATTAATCGTTGAAGCCATTTCATTAAATGAATTAACGAAGTTGCTGATATTGGTTTTTGCTTCTGATACATTTTCACTGGTAATGGTAACTTGAACGGGACTGCCAACATCCGTTAGCTTATTTATATTTAATGTCACACCGGGTATTGCACCAGTCACATTATTATTCTCACGTGTAACCGTTAAACCATTGACTGTTATTTTTGCATCCTGGGCTGCCTGAGTTTGTTCGACATTAGTTGCACCACTATTAAACGCCAGTAATGACAGGCCGGCAGCATCTACATTGTCTGAATCACTATCTACAACACTAATTTCTAAACTATTGTCCTCGCCCTGCAATTCAGAGGTAATAAGCAAACGAAAGCCTGAACCATCATCAATAATCGATGCGTTCACACCAATATCTGCGTCATTAATTGCATCACGTATACCGGTAATGGTGTTATTTGTATTATCAATTACAACTGATTCATCAGAGCGTTCAGTATTTTTTGTAAAACTGGTATAAGTATCATCATCAGGATTGGGTAGCGTTAAATCTAGCGGATCAAACTCTGTACCAGGATCATAAACCGTAGTACCAAAACTAAAATTGAGTGTACCTGTGCCGATCACATCTTCCAGATCATCTAAGGCAATGGAGGCCAGGGTATGAGATTGCGCAATACTTTTTACCTCAACGGAATAATTCCCTGGCTGAGCAATACTGGTAGAAATCGCACTTAATACGCTTGCATCGCTCACATTCACATCGGTACTATTAAATAATGAAGCGGATTTTAGTTTACTGAGTGAAGATTGAAATGAACTGACAGCACCTTTTATAATGCCAAAGGCACTGAGTTCGGCCTGAAGGTTGGCCTCTTTTATATTAAGACGATTTTCCGTTGGCGCTCTTTCAGCCTCAACTATCTGTTCCAGGATACCACTTACATCCAGACCAGATCCGATACCCGCTGCTGAAATTGTCGCCATGAAAACCTCTATTAGTAGTAACTGGTCAACTCACCCCGACCTAATGATGAGAGCAAGTTAAATAGTTACACTGCTTTTACAAACTAATCACAATTACACTAAAAAAGTAATTGCAATTAAAAGGCCAATTATGCAGATGTTTCAAAAATTAATCCTGAGACATCATCGAGCTGATCTTTTATATTACGTGAAATACGCAATGCTTCTTCAGTTGGCATTTGCCTTACGACTTCTTCCGTCTCTGTATTCACCACACGAACTACAGTTTGGCCACTACTATCATCAACGCTAAATAATAAATCACGTTGAACCTGCTGCATGCGATCGTTCAGCTGAGTCACAGCCTGCTGCAGTTCTTCACTGCTAACCTTGCCTGCATCTGAATCAGGCGGTAAAGACTTGCCTTCTTCAGCAGCAAAATTCTGCCGGGTTTGCACCTGACTGACATTGGCTGTTTTAACAACTGATGATGAACTTGAAACAACATCTTTTGAAATCTGATTGGTCACGATATCAGTAGACATGTTCACACCTTTACAGTTTTATTTATCTGAATTAACAACGACCAAAACCCGGCCGGGAAAAACTCCCCGACCGGTTTAACGCTTATGTTAATTGTTAAGGCCATTATCACTTCGGTTCCTGCTTTACTGAAGCAGACTCAACACTAGCTGAGGTAATGAGTTAGCCTGGGCCAACATCGCTACACCCGCCTGTTGTAGAATCTGAGAACGTGTCAGGTTAGCGGTTTCCGCAGCGAAGTCAGTATCCTGGATTCGGCTACGGGCTGCACTGAAGTTCTCAACAGATGTGTTCAGGTTTGAGATAGTAGTCTCGAAGCGGTTTTGAATCGCACCCAGGTCTGCCCTGATGCTATCAATTTTTGCCAGGGCACCATCTGTGATATCAATTGCAGAGTTAGCACCACTCACTGTACTGATATCAATCTCATTAACTGCTTGCAATGAACTCGCATTAGTAACGTTTGATGCTCCAGCAAACAAGCCACCATCAATAGCAGCCACATTTGATGCCACTGTGAATGATCCATTTGACTGAAATTCAATATTACCACCAACTACTGTTGAATCCTGATCGACAGTCGTACCATCCTGTAGTGTTACAGCTGCACCCTCGCCACCCTTTATGACCAAACTTTCTGCACCAGCACCAGATTCACTATGTGAAAAGTTAAGGAAGTCAATATCCTCACCCGTACTGTGAGTTAATGTAATAGAGAGATCATCAACACTAATTTCAGCACTGACACCTGTTGCACCCGATTTATCATTGATCGCCGTAGCCAATGAACTAAGATCTGTTGTAGTAACATTTGCTGTGACCGTTGAACCATTCAGTGTTAAAGACACAACACCGTCGCTACTCAGGCCGCTAATGGTTGCAGTTGTTCTAGCATTCGCAGAGACACCTGTAGTATCAGATACCTTGTTAACAGCAGCCGCAATTTCAGCTGCTGTACTGTCAGCATCAAAAGTCACATTTGCAGTGCCATCTCCAGTAATTGCTAGTGTCTGCGCAGCAGAAAAGTTACCACCACTCACATCACTCAATGCAGATCCTGCAGTTTGAGTCGCAAAATTACCACCAGCAGCAATATTCAGAATTCCGTCTGCACCACCACCCAGTGCTCCACCGGCTACGTCAGAAGTAATACTCAGGCCTGCTGTCTCCATAAATACTGAAATAGAAGCTACCTGAATAGCGGCTTCGTTGCCAGCTCCACCGACTTCTGTTACAAGCTGCCCAGCAAACGAAATCGTATCTGTTTCAACTACTTGTGCTGTCACAGTTGCAGCTTCATTAGCCGTACCATCATCAATTAGTACAGATGAAGCACCACCACCTACCTGGGTACCATCATCAATACGAGTAGCCGTAAAACCACCGTTATTATCTGCTGTACCACCAGTTATAGTTACGGCCGAAATGTCTAAACCGCCTTCAGCCCCTGTGCCATCAACAAGACCACGAGTAATTTCTAATGTCCTACCTGCACCCGTGCCAATCACCGTTGCAGTTACACCTTTAGTAATTAAAGCCGCTGTCCCATTAATATCATCTGCCAAATCCTGGATTAAATCACCACTGGCTATTGCAGCATTAAAAGTCGCTGCATCAGCATAAGTTGCATTAGTTATGGTAACAGCATCACCATCGATGCTTAATGATATACCGGTTCCATCAAGTAAAGTATTGTTTGAAAATCCACTGAGTACCACAGACGCGTTATCTTGAACATCGAAATTCTCAATACCCACATTACGTCCGGCCGCACTGGTAACAGTTCTGGTAGTACTGTTATAAGTTAAATCACCATCATTACCGTTAGCTGTATTAATCGCATCAACCGCTGTCTGCACTGCTGCATTAAACTGGGTCGAGTAATTGCCTGAGTCTACCTTAAAAGCAATAGTTGAACTTTGGTCTCCGTCACCGGTTACCAGATCAAATGTCACCACATCTCCATCATCAGCACTAAGAGGTGTAGTTACAGAAAACGACGCGGAGTTTGGCGAAGCAGTAGCTCGAACACCAGTTACACCATCCAGTGCCGCGGCTATTTCAGACGCATCACGATTACCCGTAGCCAGATTAACCGGTATACTTTGCCCACCTACTGTTATAGTCTGATCAGCAATCAGTGTAGTCAGCGCAGCACTTGCAGTTGCATCCCCAGCAGCGGCATTAAACGCTGTACCAGAAACATCCACTGAAAATGCACTAGTCGCTTTTTCTATACCCGTTTGAGTATTCTCTGAAGAAACCTTGTTAATACCAAGCGTATCAGCTGTTGCACCAGACACATTCACATTAATCGTCTGGTTCGCTTCAGCACCAATCTGGAAGCTTTGCGCAGTGAATGAACCGTCGAGTAATTTCAGGCCGTTAAACGATGTAGTATTTGCAATACGATCCAGCTCTGAAACCAGCTGGTTAACTTCAGACTGTAGACTTAAACGGTCTTGTGATGAGTTAGTGGAGTTAGCAGATTGAATCGCCAACTCACGAACACGTTGCATAATGCTGGTGCTTTCAGACAATGCACCTTCAGCGGTTTGTGCTAATGAAATACCGTCGTTCGCATTTCGTGAGGCCTGTGTCAGGCCACGAATCTGTGAAGTAAAACGATTAGAAATCGCCAGACCCGCTGCATCATCTTTTGCGCTGTTAATACGTAAGCCTGAAGACAAACGTTGCAATGAAGTTGTCAAACTGCTCTGCGACATATTCAGGTTACGTTGCGAGTTCAACGATGGAATGTTGGTATTAATGACTTGAGGCATGGTTTGTCTCCTAAGCTTCAGTCGCTTTGGTAGCCGACTAAAGAATTTACGACTGTTTCAGCGAATTGTTGTTTAATTTGTTCTCAAGGTATGTATCGGCTGCTTTGCAGATACCTTTAGGATTTATTTGCTTTATTTTGTTTCTGTAACTTTTTATTTTAAGTCATTGTTTTTACTTGTTATTATTGACAGAAAAAAGAAGCAATTGATTAAATAAGCCAATTTTTTTCCAGACATAATTAGAGTTTAGTAACAAATGAATATGTATGAGACGTGTTCAGATGAGCTGGATATTGAGCTTGGCAGAGGCCAATATGAACAAAACAAAAACAGAAGTATGTATGATTCATCGGGCCAGGGGAAAGAGCTTGATTTTTAAGGTCTATCCTCGATGGATAAGTTCCTTTACAGTGCGTAGCCCGTAGGTAGCGAAGCGAAGTACGGGAATTCTGCAAAGCAGAATTCTAAAACCCACTAATTCCCATAATCTACAGTCATAAATAAAGATATGGATTTTAATATTAGGGAATCTGAAAGAATATGAATGCATAAAAAGCATGCATTCCCGGACTACGCTCCGCTGCC
>Ga0316207_10000382_pt1 | contig 76647 bp, 80 predicted proteins | sample 6weekpyrite_MG_FD_204943 | JGI IMG/M metagenome (GOLD analysis project Ga0316207, IMG submission 204943) | Microbial mat bacterial communities from mineral coupon in-situ incubated in ocean water Damariscotta River, Maine, United States -... | ecosystem: Environmental > Aquatic > Marine >... | reverse complement strand
TGACCGACAATCGCATTACCTAAAGGCATATTAAGTCGCTTAGCGATTTCATTTGCCAACTGCGGGTTTGAGTTACCCGCAAATACCATCATGTTGCCGTATGACACATTATCCCCCTGGGGATTGAGTATTTATAAATTCAGCTTAATTTGAATACCTGCAAAATAGCAGATATTCCTTCTAATATGGCTGGGGTACCAGGATTACTACGGGCTACCGCCCTTGTCCTTCGGATCGGCCTTCGCCGTTCAAGCTTGTTTCACAAGCTTATCGAACCTTTTCGGTTCTCATCCTGGTTATTCCAGATTTTACTTCTTTAAAACAACCTTCCTGTGTATAGCAGGCAAGCTATTTTTAATATGGCTGGGGTACCAGGATTCGAACCTGGGAATGCTGGAATCAAAATCCAGTGCCTTACCGCTTGGCGATACCCCAATTGACTGTTGTATCCGAAAAACTATTTTCAGCCATTCGGAAAAAATTCTTTTAATGGACTCTGGCTCATGCCTTCGGCGACAAAACCACTCCATTTTCCTGATAATTCAGAAAGTGCTGCTTCAGCCTGTTTCCTATTATCAAAGGCAGCAAATACACATGCGCCGGTTCCTGTTAGTTTGGATTCACCATATTTGGCCAAATCCTTTAATGCTTCATCAACTTCAGGATACATTTCTCTGACCGGTTTTTCACAAACATTCCCAATACTCTGGGTTTGCCCTGCCAGAAAGTCGCGTATTGTAATGGTTGAGCAATCTCGCTGCAATTGCGGATGAGAAAAAACTTTGGCTGTTGAAACATTTATTTGCGGTTTTAGGACTAAAAACCACTTTTTAGGTAAATCTATCGGTTTTAGACGCTCACCAACCCCTTCTGCCCATGCCGACTGTGCAAAAATAAAGACTGGAACATCCGCACCTAACTGCACACCTAAGTCCATTAATTCTTGCTGACCCAAGCCACACTGCCATAAATGGTTTAAAGCTGCCAGGACAGAAGCCGCATTTGAACTACCACCACCTAAACCTCCCCCCATAGGAAGTACTTTTTCAACCGAGATATCCACACCCAGGGGACTGTTACAATGAGCTTGCAATAACTTTGCTGCTTTCACAACGAGATCATCTTCCGCCGGCACCCCCTCTAATTCAGAGGTTCTCACGATTTGCTGGTCTTCTCGCAATGTTAAAGAGATCGTATCGGCGTAATCCAGAAATTGAAAAACTGTTTGTAGCAGATGATAACCATCTTTACGTTGACCCGTGATATGCAAAAAAAGATTTAACTTTGCAGGGGCTGAAATCGTTATGTTTTTATTCATTATAATTTTGGTGTCCAAACACCAATTTTTAATATGCCTGCTTCAATAATATGTTTTGGCACGGCGAGGTTTTGTTGTTCTTTATGTCCACTATTTTTTAATATTCGCCCGGCGTTATCATACTGAGCATTAAAACAGGGCTCAATAAATAACACATTTTCATAGTCATGGCTCAGGCTCACCTGACAACCTTTTTTATTTTCCTGAGGGATAAAAACAAAAAACTTGTTACTGGCTGAACGAAAGTCATTTTGCATGCCATCAGGTTGATCGCTATTCGTAGAGTGCACATCACGCAATGTAGAACGGTTCTTTGTTAAAGCTTCAATGTCTTTATCTGTGCGCGCATAAACCCAGACAAAACCACTTGACCATTCTATTTTTTTAATTTCACCCTTCACTAAATCAACGATGGGAATGGTGATCACCCAACTTGATTTAGAGTTTTGTTTTTCCTCAACCAAGCTAGTTGAAAAACTTGAAAAAAAAGGAATTGAAATAAGAACAAAGCCAATAACCGCGAGCAATTTCATTAAACCAGATAATATTTGACGGCGCTTTAGTGATTCTGTTGAAGGTGTTTGCATTTAGCTTGCTTCTTTCCCAATAGTAAATTTCTTACTTTTTAAATCCCACTCATCAACAAATATTTTTACTTTCAAATTGTGTCCATCTATAAAAACTTTTTGTGGTAATTCGCGTTTTAAAACATCAACGTAACGTTTAAAACGAACACGCCAGCCATCTTGTTCCAGCTCTTTCAGGCGACCAAACTGGTCAATCTTTTGCTTCTCATTTTTGATTTTCCAGTTGGCTAAACCACGTATCCAGTAAAACAAACTATTCACAGGCATGCGCACACCTGTCACTTCTTCTAATAGTCTATCCGGGCTGTCGGCATAAAAATAATTTTGATCGGCATCGACTAAAATCACGCCTTCACTCGTGCCCGTTAACTGCGCATGACCAGCACCAAAAGGGCCCGATAAATCTAAAATATATTTATTATCATGAAACTGCCAGTTCATACTTAAAAACCAGGATTCATCACCATTCACAATGGCAACGCGTCCATTTAATACCCAGTCATTAATTTCAGATAAATCAAGTTTTCGTTGTTCCCAGGCTTTATTAGGATCAGCTACAGGTTTGTGTGGAGGTGTCGCGGTACAAGCGGCTAAAGAAACAACCGCTAATAAAAGAAGTAATTTTTTCATTCAGTAAATTTTTGCATAACATCTAATAATAAATCATCGTTTGGCTTTTGTTGTAGTGCAGTATCCCAGATATCTTGTGCAGCTTCCCGATCACCGGCAACCCACAACACTTCTCCTAAATGAGCCGCGACCTCTGCATCTTTTAATTTTTCAAAAGCACGCCTAAGGTATTTTAATGCAAGATCATATTGACCTAAACGATAATAAGCCCACCCCATACTGTCATGAATAGCCGCATCGTTTGGTTCTAATTTTAATGCCTTTTTAATATAACTTAGTCCACTCTCTAACTGTTTAGTTTTATCAACCAAGGTATAACCTAATGCATTTAATGCCTGCGCATTATCGGGTTCACGCTTAACGATACTTTCCAGGTCCTTAATCGCTAAATCAATTTTACCCAGTTTCTCTGCCATTAATGCACGCGCATAAAGCAAACGATTATTATCCGTTAACTGCTGTAACGCTTCGTCATATAACTCCAACGCTTCTTCATATTGTTTAGCAGTGCTTAATATTTCACCTTCGGTAAGGTAAACGCGCAACTCTTTATCAAGCGAATCTGGACTCATGTTTTGTAAAAGAAGACGCGCTTCTTTTACTTGTCCTTGTTTAGCTAAAATAAGTGCGATACGTAACTCAGCTTCAAAGCGATACTGGTTTTTTCCAACCTTTTTATAATGCTCGGTAGCTTTAGTTAATTCATTTTGCATTTCAAAAGATTGAGCCAAATAGTATTGCGATGCTGCAACATGCTTTTTATCTTCAAGTAACTGAACAAAATGTTCTGCTGATTTTTTTGGTTTACTCATTTGTAATGCTAACAAACCTAGTGCGTAACGCGCTTCATGCTCAAGCTTTTCATCATCTGTTAAAAATTCAAACTGCTTAACTGCTTCATCAAATTGTTGTGCATCCACGAGATTTCGCGCATAAAACATTCTAAGTTGAGCGTTATCCGGTTGTACTTCTACTGTTTGTTTTAGTACATCAAGAGCACCCGCTTTATTACCCTGACGAATAAAAACATTTGATTGCAATACATGCGCTTCCGTCCATTCAGGTTGTAACGCAATCACTCTTTTTATCGCAGACAAAGCAACATCTAAATTACCGACTATAAAAGCTAATTGGCTATACGCATAAAGTGCATTAGGATTGTTTTCCCGATTGCTCAACAAATGGGACATAACCGAAAGTGCCGCTTGCTTATCTTTCTCCTTGCTAAGCAGCGAAGTAATTAGCATAAACCGTTGACGCTCACTCTGCTTTCCATTATTGAGGACATATTCAAAATGTTTAACTGCATCCTCTATTTTTCCGATTCGAACTAATAAAGCACCCAGCACTTGTCGAGCCTCAATATTATCAGGCTCTAACTCATTCCATAATCTGGCTGACGCAATTGCACGCTTATTATCGCGAGCATAATAAGACGCCCTGGTTGCTTGCTGGGCGACACGAGGATCACGCGTCACTTCTGCTGCTTTACTGTAAAGCGCAGCAGAAAGCGCAATCTGACCTCGCTGGGCGGCTATTTCAGCGGAGAAAAGATAGTATAAAACCTCTCCAGATAGCTCAGTTTGTGCTTTTGGTTTTGGGGCTGAGGGTTTCTTCGTTTTGGCTTTAACAAGCTTTTTAGGCTTGTCCACACGAGTAGCAGCCTCAGGCTTTTTAGTTTTCTTAACTGTTTTAAGCGGTTCGGGCGACTTTTTTACCGCTGAAGTCGGCTGAACAGGTGGTTGATTAACCGCACACCCCATTTGAAATGAGAAAATGCTGATTAAAACGAGCCAGCGACTCAAATTTTGTCTTTTCTTTGTCATCTTGTTTCCACTATAACCGACTTTTTGTTGATTTACCTTTATAATACGCCGCTCAATGCAGCAAACTTGATCTGGTAAACTAACTATCGGACAAATTTCGATATACCTTATATATGGTTTAATATCGGATTCTGCAAGTTTTTCACCAACTTTGATGTGATTTGATCGACTGTGACACTAATAGCCTTCGGTATTAACCATAAAACAGCTCCCGTGGATATCCGCGAGAAAGTCGCGTTTGCGCCTGAAAAAATGGAGCAAGCGTTACACGAGTGCATCGGAAAAGGTGATGTAAGCGAAGCGGCCATTGTTTCAACCTGTAACCGCACCGAGCTTTATACCAACCTCAATGAAGAGAATGACGTTAGCAGTTTACTTGACTGGTTCTGCCAGTATCACAATCTCAATAAAACAGACGTTGAGCCTTATATTTATCTACACAGTAATAATGAGGCCGTGCAACATATCTTGCGTGTCGCGAGTGGTTTAGACTCACTTGTTCTGGGTGAACCACAAATTCTTGGCCAGATAAAAGATGCATACAGTACTGCCAACCACGCCGGCACAATTGGCCGTCAGCTAAACCGTTTATTCCAGCACACTTTCTCTGTGGCAAAGCAAGTACGTACCGATACCGCGATTGGTGCAAACCCCGTCTCCGTTGCTTTTGCTGCTGTGAGTTTATCCAAGCGTATTTTTGCTGATTTATCGAAACACACCGCTCTATTAATTGGCGCAGGGGAAACCACCGAGCTCGTTGCGCAGCATCTTGCAAACCAGGGTGTAAACAGAATGATTGTAGCCAACCGAACGGTTGAGCGCGCACAAACATTAGCCAATAAATTTGAAGCAGAAGCCATTGCCTTATCGGATATGCCTGAACGTTTAGTTGAAGCCGATATCATTATTGCTTCTACCGCGAGCCAACTTCCTATTCTTGGTAAAGGTGCTGTTGAGCGCGCATTGAAACAACGCAAACATCGCCCCATGTTCATGGTAGACATTGCAGTACCACGTGATATTGAACCTGAAGTGAGTGAACTCGATGATGTGTATTTATATACTGTTGATGACTTACACGAAGTAATTGAAGAGGGCCGCCAATCTCGAGAAGAAGCCGCCATTCAGGCAGAAGAAATTATTGTTAATCAGGTAGATCACTTTATGGGATGGCTCCGCTCCTTAAAAGGTGTAGATACCATTCGCGCTTTTCGTGAACAAGCCGAAGAAAAGCGGGATGAACAGCTTGCCGCCGCACAAAAACAACTCGCAGCGGGAAAAGATCCTGAACAAGTCATGAACGATTTGGCACGTACCTTAACAAACAAACTTATTCACGAACCTAGCGCGCAACTTAATCAGGCTGCACACTCTGGCCGTAAAGAAATACTTGACACTGCGCGCGAACTTTTTAACCTTGAACCCGAATCGTAAAAATCCCGAATTATAAAAATCAAGAAGACTAATTTTCAAATGAAAGATTCCATACACAATAAATTAGAAAGCCTCGCCGAACGCTTAGAAGAAATTAATCATCTTCTTTCAAGCCCGGATGTTATTGGGGATCAAAATAAATTTCGTGCTTTATCACAAGAACATGCTCAGCTAACACCGGTAGTCAGCTGCTTTAATGATTATGAATCAACCATGGATGATTTTAACGAAGCTAAACGCATGCTTGAAGATGATGATAAAGACATGCAAGAGATGGCAAAAGAAGAATTTAAAGAAGCCAAGGAGCGACTTGAAAAGCTAGAGGGTGAGTTACAAATTCTTATGCTGCCAACCGATCCAAATGATGATAAGAATATCTTTTTGGAAATACGTGCTGGCACAGGTGGTGATGAAGCCGCTATTTTTGCTGGTGACCTGTACAAAATGTATACCCGCTATGCTGAATCAAAACGCTGGCAAGTTGAACTCATTAATGAAAGCTTAGGTGATCATGGTGGTTATAAAGAAGTTGTTATTCGTATTGTGGGTCAGGGTGCTTATTCAAAATTAAAATTTGAATCGGGTGGTCATAGGGTTCAACGTGTTCCAGAAACAGAATCACAGGGTCGTGTACATACTTCCGCTTGTACCGTAGCCGTTATGGCTGAAGCTGATGAAATCGATACCATTGAAATTAATACCGGTGATTTAAAAGTTGATACCTTCCGTGCCTCGGGAGCGGGTGGTCAGCACGTTAATAAAACCGATTCTGCAATTCGCTTAACACACATACCTTCAGGCATAGTGGTTGAATGCCAGGATCAACGCTCACAACATAAAAACCGCGCACAAGCGATGAAAGTTTTACAAGCAAAATTGCAACAGGTTGAAGAAGATAAAGCTGCTAGTGAAGAATCTGCAACACGTAAGTCTTTAGTCGGCTCAGGGGATCGCTCTGAACGCATTCGGACTTATAACTATCCGCAAGGTCGTTTAACAGAACATCGTATAAATTTAACGTTGTATAAACTTGATGAAGTGATGCAGGGTAAATTAGATGATGTTATTGAACCTCTAATCAACGAACATCAAGCAGACTTACTCGCCGCGATGGGTGAAGAGTAATTCGTCCATTATGACAGCGCTCTCACGCTTGATAGATGAATCCGTAAAACAACTTGAACAAAGTTCCGAATCAGCACGCCTGGATATAGAGTTATTACTTTGTTCCATATTAAAAAAAGATCGTAGTTTTCTTCGTGCCTGGCCTGAGCATGAACTCCAGCAAGAACAATTATCGTCATTCCAACAACTACTTCAACAACGTCTTGCCGGCAAACCGATTGCACATATTTTGGGTGAACGTGGTTTTTGGTCGCTTAATTTAAAAGTTACAAAAGATACATTAATTCCCAGGCCAGATACCGAACGTTTAGTTGAACTTGCTCTTGAGCTCATTCCACAAAAAGCAACTTGGAATATTTTAGACTTAGGCACAGGCACTGGTGCCATTGCGTTAAGTCTGGCAAAAGAACACCCTTCTTGTTTTATTACCGCAACCGATCAATCACTTGAAGTTCTCGAGGTTGCTAAACAAAATGCAAAAGATAATGACATTTCAAATATTAAACTCATTCAAAGCGACTGGTTTTCTAAACTGGAAAATAAAAAATTTGACATAATTATTAGTAACCCACCTTATATAAAAGAAAATGATCCTCATTTAAAACAGGGTGATGTTCGTTTTGAGCCCCTGTCAGCACTTACTTCGGGTGAAGATGGTTTAAATGATATTCGACACATTATTGCCGATAGCAAACAACACCTAAAACAAAATGGCGTTTTACTGATTGAACACGGTTATGATCAGGCTGGTTCTGTTTGTAATTTATTAAGCAAAGCCAACTTCAGCAAGGTTGAAAACTTCAAAGACGATAATGGTGTGCCCCGCGTATCGATTGGTCATATTAGTAGTTGATAATATAAAATAATTCAATCAAATAAATCTCTTTTTGCTATTGACCCTCCTCCGATTAAGGTTAGGATGAGATCAAGAGGAGAGATGAATGACAAATTTCACTAAACAACGTGATGTCATGTTTAGCCCATTACATGATGATGAACATCAAGCATTAACGGCAAGCCAAATGCTGGTCGATCTTGATGGTATTAGCTCAGCTGATGTGCTCTCCGAAACTCACCTTATTATTAAGTATGATTTGCGTTTTTTCACATTAGAAGATATCGAGGAACTACTCAGTACAGTTGGATTTCATCTCGATAACAACTTACTAATCAAAATCAAACGTGCACTTTATCGTTATACCGAAGATACTGAACGAGCCAACTTAGGCTGCATCGATGGACAACCAAATTGTACACGTGAAGCCTATATTAACCGCTACCAAAAACTCCCCCATGGTTGCCGTGATAAGCGGCCAGAACACTGGCGAGACTACCTTTAAATTTTAAACCCTGTCATTTCTGGCAACAGCAATTAATCCTTCCATCTATTCCCATTTATCTTTACCCTTCACTCTATGAATGACGAACAACTCTTACGCTACAGCCGGCAAATTATGCTGCCGCAAATTGATATTTCAGGTCAGGAAAAACTCCTCTCATCCCGCGTATTAATTATGGGAATGGGTGGGCTTGGTTCGCCGGTTGCCATGTATCTCGCCAGCGCGGGAATCGGTCATCTTGTATTAGTTGACGATGACGTGGTGGAACTTTCAAACCTGCAAAGACAAATTATTCATAGCGATCAAGACATTGGTTTAAGTAAAGTCGCATCAGCAAAACACACCATTCAAAATTTAAATTCAGAAATAGAAGTGACCTGTTTTGAAAAAAGACTGGACGAAACAGAATTAGATAAAGAAATTGCCGCAGCTGATATTGTAATCGATGGTACCGATAATTTTTCCAGCCGCTTTGCTATTAATAAACAATGCGTAAAAAACAAAACCCCTCTTATTTCGGGCGCCGCAATTCGCATGGAAGGCCAGGTGAGTGTCTTTAATAAAACACCTTCTAGCCCATGCTATCGGTGTTTATATAAAGATGAGGGTGAGCTTGACGCAAGCTGCAGTAATAACGGTGTGCTTTCACCTGTTGTCGGCATTATTGGTTCGATTCAGGCAAATGAAGCTATTAAAGTCTTATTGGATATAGGTGAAACACTTGATGGTAAACTGCTTATGTTTGATGCCATGCAAATGGAGTGGCGTACTTTAAAACTAAAAAAAGATCCATGTTGTCCGTTATGCTCTAAAATATCTACCTAATGACGAGTAACGTAATGAATCAAGATGTATTAAATCAAAAAGTTTATGCTGAACAGGTGAAACTATTGTATGCATCTATGCCTGCTGCCGTCGTAGCAAATATTGTCGTATCCGTTTTATTTATTGCACTTCAATGGCAAGTTATTGAAAAAACTGTGTTGTTCACATGGTTATCGATTTCCATCATTATCATTGTTTTTCGTACCATCTTTCTCATTTTTTATAAACGTCGTTCTCCCACATTAAATGATATCCCTAAATGGGGAAGGCTTTTTTTATTAGGATCGTCTGCATCGGGTCTTATATTAGGTGCTGCCGGCATTTATTTGTTCCCAGAAAATGATCCCATTTATCAACTAGTTTGTACGTTCGTTTTGCTTGGCATGTGCTCAGGGGCTCTATCCAGTTTGTCCTTTGGAAAATATAATTTTCTAATCTATGCAATAGTTACCCTTGTGCCTTTGCTCATCAGCTTAAGCTCAGAAAACACCCGGCTGACTTTAGCTGTAATTCCAATGGTATTAATCTATTTTTTCTTCTTGCTAAAAAGCTCCGATACAATTTACAAAAATGCACAACAAAATATATTGTTACGTTTGCAGGCAACGGAACGAGAAAAAGAACTTTTAAAATCTCAACAAAGACAAAAGTTACATACAGAAAAAACACCGTTAGGTGTAATTGAATGGGATACAGATTTTAAAGTTACAGACTGGAATGCCAGTGCTGAAAAAATTTTTGGCTATACAAAAGAAGAAGCCCTTGGTCAACATGCAAAAAATTTAATTGTTCCAGATAATGCCATTGAATATTTTGACAATATATGGAAACAATTACTTACGACAAGTGGTGGCACTCATTCTGAAAATGAAAATATTACAAAAAATGGAGATATCATTACATCCGAATGGTTTAATACTGTATTAATTGATAAAAATGGTGATGTTATCGGTGTAACATCTTTGATTCAGGATATTTCTGAACGAAAGCGCATTGAGAAAATGAAAAGCGAATTTGTTTCAACCGTAAGCCATGAACTACGGACACCACTTACGGCTATACGCGGCTCCTTAGAGCTTCTCCTTGCAGGTGTAGCCGGCTCATTTTCATCAGAAGCATCGAAAATGTTAAAAATAGCCAATAACAACTCCAACCGTTTATTAACAATAATAAATGATATTCTCGATATGAAAAAAATTGAAGCTGGAAACCTGGACTTTAGCTTTACTGAAAAATTAATAATGTCTGAAATAGAAGAGGCAATAAAAACGAATAAGACCTATGCATCTCAATTTGATGTTGAATATATAATCACGCAACGTCTTGATGATAAAAAAATATTTATTGATAAATTTCGCTTTTCACAAGTAATGGATAACCTGCTTTCTAATGCTGCAAAATTTTCACCCAAGGGAGAAAAAGTTGAGATCAGCGTAACACAAAATGGAAACATGGCACGCATCGAGGTTATTGATGTTGGCGCGGGAATCTCAAAAGCTTTTCAGAAAAAAATATTTGATCGGTTTACTCAAAGTGATTCGTCTAACACCAGAAGTACCGGCGGAACCGGGCTCGGCCTGGCGATAACTAAAGTTATCATTGAGAAATTTAACGGCAAAATAGGGCTTAAAAGTACAGAAGGTGAAGGAACCACCTTTTATATCGAGCTACCATTAGTAGTGGAGCAAAAATAAAACCAATATAAAAAATTAGTGCACTAAACCTGATGAGTTTGATGATACACCTTGCGAAAATAATTGTTCGCTATCCACTGCATCAAAAGTATATTTGTGATTACAGAACTCACATGCAACTTCAATATTAGTCAACTCATCGATCATACTTTTGACTTCAGCCTCTCCTAATGATATCAACATCTTAGCCACTCGTTCACGTGAGCAACTGCAACGAAAAGAGACTGCCTCAGCATCAAATAGTCGAATATCTTCTTCATGGTATAAACGATGAATGATTTCTTCTGTGCTCAGTTCTAATAACTCTTCATTTTTAATAGTTGATGAAAGTTGCTGAATACGATTCCAGCCATCAATGTCAGAGAGCTCAATAATATTTGATTTTGTTTTTTCAGTTTCTGGTAGTTTTTGCACCAACAAACCTGCGGCTTGTTTATCATCTGCGGCCAACCAAATTCCTGTATCAAGTTGCTCAGAACGAAGTAAATAATCAGTTAACGCATCGGCTAAACTTTCGCCGGTCAAAGCTACAATACCCTGATAGCGCTCGCCTTGCTCAGGTTCTAAGGTAATCACCAAACGTGCATCACCAAAAAGCTCTTGTAGATTTTTATTATTAAAGTCAGCATTTTCTTTTAATGATGCCGTCGCGCGTAACGTTTTTTCACTCGTCCCTTCTACAACTAACAAACTAACAGGGCCATCGCCCTGAATTTGTGCAATCAATTGACCTTTAAATTTTAAAGTTGCCATTAACAGGCTCACCGCCGCCATTAATTCTCCCAGCACTTTTTGCACAACAACGGGGTAATCATGTTTTTCAAGCACGGCCTGCCAAGTTGCATCAAGATGAACAAGTTCACCACGTACAGCCAAATTTTCAAAAAGAAATTTTTGTAGAGTATCTTTCATGATTTTTACACAGTCATTATGATGAAATGACAAAAAATTATTTACTTAAGTTTATCGCGAATGAGTTGATTCAATTGTCCAGGGTTTGCTTTACCTTTAGAGGCTTTCATACACTGCCCAACGAAGAAACCAAGTACCTTTTCCTTACCGGCCTTGAATTGTTCAACTTGTTCCGGGTTAGCGGCAATAATCTCATCAACGATGGCTTCAATCGCACCGGTATCGGTAATTTGTTTTAAGCCTTTGCTTTCAATAACGGCATCCGCATCTTTACCTTCCCCTTTCCACATTGCCTCGAAGACTTGTTTGGCAATTTTTCCTGAGATGGTATTGTCTTTAATGCGAGTTAATAATAAAGCTAGCATTTCAGCCGTTACAGGACTTGCTGTTATATCCATATCTTCTTTATTAAGATAACCTGATAATTCACCAATCACCCAGTTTGTTGCAAGTTTTGCATCGCCACATTTTTCCATCACTGTTTCAAAGTACTCAGCCATATCACGGTTACTTGTAATCGTTGCAGCATCGTCTTCTTTTAAACCAAAGCTGTCTACAAAACGTTGTTTTTTTGCATCAGGGAGTTCGGGTAATGTTGCTCGAACTTGTTCAACAAATTTTTCACTGATTTTTATCGGTAATAAATCGGGACAAGGAAAGTAACGGTAATCATTGGCTTCTTCTTTTGAACGCATTGAACGTGTTTCATTTTTATCTGAATCATAAAGGCGTGTTTCCTGAACAACTTTGCCACCAGCTTCAATTAAATCTATTTGACGTTCTATTTCAATATTAATGGCGCGTTCCACAAAACGGAAAGAATTGATGTTTTTTAATTCGGTACGAGTACCAAACTCTTTTTGACCTTTTGGTCGCACCGATACATTGGCATCACAACGGAAAGAGCCTTCTTGCATATTGCCGTCACTAATACCAATGTAACGCACCAATGAATGCATTTTACGCATGTAAGCTACGGCTTCTTTTGCAGAACACATGTCTGGCTCAGAAACGATTTCAAGTAATGGTGTACCTGCACGATTAAGATCAATACCTGTCATACCATGAAAGTCTTCATGTAAAGATTTACCCGCATCTTCTTCCAGGTGAGCACGGGTAACACCAATGACTTTTTTAGTACCGTCTTCTAAATCAATCGTTAAGGAACCTTTACCTACAATAGGAAAATCCATTTGTGTGGTCTGGTAGCCTTTAGGCGAATCTGGATAAAAATAATTTTTACGGTCAAAGGCTGAGGTCATACCAATTTCAGCATCTAAGGCCAAACCAAACTTAACGCCCATGCTAATCACTTCTTTATTCAACACTGGCAATACACCGGGTAAACCTAAATCAACCGCACATGCTTGAGTATTTGGTTCTGCGCCATACGCTGTTGCTGCGCCAGAGAAAATTTTACTTTTCGTCGCAAGCTGCGTGTGAATTTCTAAACCAATGACTGTTTCCCATTCCATAACTCTTACCTTAATTCTTTAACGCTAACGATATTATTATTTAAATGCTTCTGGCATTTGTGAATGCCAATCTGTTGTTTGTTGATATTGATGCGCGACATTGAGTAAACGTGACTCATCAAAATAGTTACCGATAATTTGTAGTCCAACAGGCATGTTATTTGAGAAACCACACGGCACCGACATTCCCGGTAAACCGGCAAGATTGGTTGCAATGGTGTAAATATCAGATAAATACATTGAAACAGGATCGTTAGATTTTTCGCCTGCTTTAAATGCGACTTCAGGTGAGGTGGGTCCCATAATAACATCCACTTTTTCAAAGGCCGCGACAAAGTCATCACTGATTAGGCGACGAATTTTTTGTGCTTTTAAATAGTAGGCATCGTAATAACCGGCAGACAGAGCATAGGTACCGATCATAATGCGTCGTTTTACCTCATCACCAAAACCTTCTCCTCGGCTACGTTTGTATAAGTCCTCTAAATCTTTAGGTTCATCACAACGATAGCCAAAACGCACACCATCAAAACGAGAAAGGTTTGATGAGCATTCAGCTGGAGCAATGACATAATACGCAGGAACAGATAAATGTGAATTAGGTAAGCTAATATCAACTATTTCAGCACCAAGTTTTTTATATTCAGCAATAGCCTCTTCAACCACTTTTGCAACATCAGCATTTAAGCCTTCGTCAAAGTATTCTTTTGGCAAACCGATTTTCAAACCTTTCAAGTCTTGGTTTAGGTTTGCGGTGTAGTCGGGCACTTCTTTATCAACACTGGTCGAATCTTTTTCATCTAAGCCCGACATAACGTTAAGCATTAAAGCAGAGTCTTCTGCTGTTTGTGTAAATGTACCGGCTTGATCCAGACTTGAAGCAAAGGCGATCATGCCGTAGCGCGAAACACGACCATAAGTTGGCTTTAACCCTGTCAAACCACAAAGTGCCGCGGGTTGGCGAATTGAGCCGCCGGTATCCGTGCCGGTTGATGCCGGCGCTAAACGTGCGGCAACGGCGGCAGCTGAACCACCCGACGACCCACCGGGAACTGTTTGAGTATTCCATGGATTTTTCACGCCACCATAAAAACTGGTTTCATTTGATGAGCCCATAGCGAATTCATCCATGTTGGTCTTTCCTAACATGACACTGCCGGCTTGATTAAAATTATGAACCACCGTCGCATCATAAGGTGCAATAAAATTATCTAACATTTTTGAACCACAGGTCGTTTTAATGCCATTGGTACAAAAAATATCCTTTTGCGCAAAAGGAATGCCCGTCAACGTACCGGCATTACCCTTCGCGATAATCTCATCTGCGGCACGAGCTTGTGTTAAAGCGTGATCTTCGCTCACGGTAATGAAGCTGTTTAACTCAGTATCGTATTGATTGATTCGTTCCAGGTAACTTTTAGTGAGTTCTTCACTAGAAAAATCGCCTTTTTTTAGCCCCTGGGCTAATTCGGCAATAGTTTTGTTATGCATATCTTTAACTCTTTCGATTTCTTCTGATGGTTATTCTTGATTACAACAGGCTATTTTTGGAAAATTTAATCAATAACCTTAGGCACGAGGTATAAACCCTCTTCCACATTTTTGGTGATTTTTTGAAAGTGCTCACGCTGATTTTCTTCGGTCACCACATCTTCGCGCAAGCGTTGAAATGCTGCATGTGGATGTGCCATTGGAGTGACATTTTCAGTATCCACCGCATCCATTTGCTCAACTAAATTTAAAATACTGCTCAGGCTTTCGGCATAACCGGGAACATCACTATCAGCAATTGAAATTCTTGCTAAATGTGCTATTTTTTCAACGTCATTTTTATCCAGTGACATAGGAACTTAACTCCAAATAAAGACTCTTTAAATACGAGGCGCCCTGTGATGGGCTCGGCAAATTCTACCAGTAATCACTAATGGCTGCTTGCTCATTTGCCCCTTATTAATTAAAGTAGCACTCTAAATGACTTTTTAATAACTATAAGAATCTATAATTATGTTTTCACGCCTTCGGGGATTTTTTTCAAACGATATTTCTATCGATCTTGGTACTGCTAACACTTTAATTTACGTTAAAGGCAAGGGAATCGTCCTCGACGAACCTTCAGTGGTTGCGATTCGCCAGGAACGCGGTCCCGGTGGGCCAAAAAGCATCGCCGCGGTCGGTACCGATGCAAAACGTATGTTAGGCCGTACCCCCGGAAATATTGTGGCTATTCGCCCAATGAAAGATGGCGTAATTGCTGATTTCACCGTTACCGAGAAAATGTTGCAGCACTTTATCCGAAAAGTGCATGACTCAGAATCTCGCTTTTTCCGTCCCAGCCCTCGTGTCTTAATTTGTGTCCCCTGCGGTTCAACCCAGGTGGAACGTCGTGCTATTCGTGAATCAGCAAATGGTGCCGGTGCACGCGAGGTCTATTTAATCGAAGAACCGATGGCAGCGGCCATTGGTGCAAAAATGCCCATTAGTGAAGCCAGTGGTTCTATGGTTTTAGATATCGGTGGTGGCACGACCGAAGTCGCGGTTATTTCATTAAACGGGATTGTGTATTCCGCTTCTGTCCGCATTGGCGGAGACCGTTTTGATGATGCCATTGTCAATTATGTGCGCCGTAATTACGGTAGTTTAATTGGTGAGCAATCGGCTGAACGTATTAAAAAAGAAATTGGTAGCGCTTACCCCGGTAATGAAATTAGAGAAATAGAGGTCCGTGGCCGCAACCTGGCAGAAGGTATTCCAAGAAGCTTTACTCTAAATTCCAACGAAATTCTTGAAGCGCTACAAGAACCTTTAAGCGGCATTGTCAGTGCGGTAAAAACAGCATTAGAACAAACCCCACCAGAGCTTGCTTCAGATATTGCTGAACAAGGCATGGTGCTCACCGGTGGTGGTGCATTACTGCATGATCTTGATCGTTTGATTATGGAAGAAACGGGCTTACCGGTCATTATCGCTGAAGACCCTCTCACCTGTGTTGCACACGGTGGAGGAATGGCTTTAGAGATGATTGCAGAACATGGCGGTGACTTATTTAGTCCTGAGTAATCACTATCGGCTCACCTTAATAACTTAAGGTGAGCCGTAAAATATCTCAACATACAAAAATAATAAATAGAATACATTCTTTGGAGGAATAGCTTATTAAACTTTTATTCATCCAAGGCCCCTCTTTAGGTAACCGCCTCATTCTTCTTGTCATTTTGTCGATTACATTAATGACTCTAGATCACCGAACAACTCACGTTAATAATATTCGTGCGGGTATTGCGCTCTTAGTTTACCCATTACAATATATTGTGAACTTTCCAGGCAGCGTGGGTGACTGGGCATCAGACAGTTTTACCAGCCGCAAGACCCTACAAGAAGATAACAATACATTACGAACACAAAATTTAATTTTAACCACACAACTACAAAAATTAAATTTTATCGAAGCGGAAAATATTCACTTAAGAAATTTATTAGAGTCATCCAAGCGAGTCGGTGAACGTATTTTAATTTCAGAACTTCTTTCTGTTGATATGGATCCCTTTAAACAACAAGTGACCATCAATAAAGGCTCTGCTTCTGGTGATGACATTTATGCAGGGCAACCTTTTGTTGATGCGAAAGGTATTATGGGAAAATTAAACCACATCTCGCCACTTTCCAGTACTGCAATACTAATTACCGATCCAGGTCACGCTCTCCCCATACAAGTTAATCGTAATGGCCTTCGCGCTATTGCTAAAGGTACAGGTAATCAAAGTCGCTTAGAAATTCCTCATCTGCCAAATAATGCAGACATTAAGGTCGGTGACTTACTCGTGACTTCTGGTTTAGGTTGTATCTTCCCTGTTGGCTATCCTGCAGCTGTGGTCGTCGAAATTAACATCGATCCAAGTTTACCTTTCGCCGAAGTACTCGCTGAACCTGTTGCAGATCTTTATCGCAGCCGAGAAGTTTTACTCGTTTGGCCGGGAGGCAAGGCAAAACCAAACCCTGATGCACCATGCCAAATTGAGTCTATCCCCAGCGCGCAACAAGAGAAAAAAGCACAATGAAAGATAAAAAAGCTCATGGTGGCAAAACGATTTTAATCAGTTTTTTTGCGGCGCTTATTTTAACCATTATTCCTCTGCCACCATTATTACAGGTAGTCAGACCCGAATTTATCACGATTGTATTAATATATTGGTGCATTGCTTTACCTACTCGTGTCGGGGTTGGAGTTGGCTGGGTGTCGGGATTGGTGCTTGATGTATTAACGGATACTTTATTAGGTCAACACGCGTTAACCCTGGCAATCATTGCCTTCTTATCCATTAAATTTCATCAACAAATTCGCGTGTTTCCTGTGTGGCAACAAGCAATCACTATTTTTGTCCTGGTTGCCTTTCAAGCGACGATTACATTATGGATCAAAGGCCTACTCAACGAAGCCCCTTCTTTTACCACTATAATGTTACCCGCCATCAGTACCGCAATATTCTGGCCACTAGGTTATTTCTTAATGCGACAGATAAGACGTAATTACCACGTTAGTTAATGTTGAGTACTTGTTAAGAAATCATGGCCTTTAATAGTAAACTTAAACTCAAAGATCATTTTCATGAGACCCAAATATTTAACCAACGGGTACTCGTGGCCGCAGTAATAATGCTGATTTTATTATCTTTATTACTAATACGGCTTGCCTACTTACAAATCAGTAACCAGCAATACTACTCAACGCTATCAGAAAAAAATCGTGTCAGTATTCAACCAATTGCCCCCACACGCGGACTTATTTTTGATCGCAACGGCATACTTCTGGCACAAAACCTCCCCAGCTTTACACTTGAAATTATTCCTGAGCACGTTATCGATTTAGAACAAACATTAGAAAAGCTAAAACTGCTCATTCATATAAAAGCAGAAGAAATAAAACGTTTCAAAAAGAGCCTACGCCAAAAACGACGGTTTGAAGGTGTACCCCTACGCTTTCGGTTGAATGAAGAAGAAGTTGCTAAAATTTCAGTGCAACAACACCAACTGCCCGGTGTTATCATCAATGCCCAGCTCTCACGCCATTATCCTCAAGGTAAACTCGCCGCACATGCAGTGGGCTATGTTAGCCGTATAAATGAAACTGAATTAAAAAAACTCGACGCATCAAATTACAGTGCCACTACGCATATCGGTAAGGTAGGTATTGAGCGCACCTATGAAAAGCTCTTACACGGCAAAGTCGGTTTCCAGCACATTGAAACAAATGCACAAGGACGAACACTGCGTGTACTTGATCGAACTCTACCGACCTCAGGAAAAAATTTATATTTAAATATCGACAGTAAAGTTCAGGCTGTCGCAGAAAAAGGGCTTGCGGAGAACAATGGTGCGCTGGTCGCAATTGACCCTCGTAACGGTGCTGTTTTAGCCATGGTCAGCATGCCAATTTACGATCCAAACTTATTTGTGCATGGCATTAGCAGTAAAAATTACCGGCAACTCAGTGACTCGGCAGAGCGCCCATTATTTAATCGAGCACTGCGTGGTCAATACCCTCCGGGCTCAACAATTAAACCCGTAGTGGGGCTCGCGGGACTGGAGCTACAAGAGTTGCATACACATGATGAATTAAATTGCCCCGGTTATTACATGTTAAAAAATGATGAACGCAAATACCGTGACTGGAAAAAAGAGGGACACAGATTAACAGACTTACATAAAGCCATCACCGAATCCTGTGATGTCTTTTTTTATGACTTAGCACTCAATCTGGGTATTGATAATATGTCGTCTTATCTTTCTTACTTTGGGCTAGGAAAAAGAACGGGGATCGATCTACTCGGTGAGCTGGCGGGACTTAACCCAACTCGCGAATGGAAACGCCGAAGCCGTAATTTACCGTGGTTTCCCGGGGAAACACTGATTACCGGTATTGGTCAGGGCTTTATGTTAACAACCCCCTTACAGCTTGCAAACATGACTGCTGCCATCGCAACCCAGGGAAAGCGCTTTAAACCGCAAATGTTACGCGGCATACAAAATGAGCAAAGCAGTCCTTTAATTAAAACGAAAATGAAAAACTTGACCTCTGTTCCCATTACTGATGAAAAAAACTGGCAAACGGTTGTGAACGCAATGAAAAGTGTTGTTCATGGGGTACATGGAACAGCACGAGGCATTAAACGCCGGCTGCAATATACTATCGCAGGGAAAACAGGTACCGCTCAAGTTTTCGGCATTGCTCAGGACGCGGAATATAAAAAAGAAGAAATCGCCAAAAAACTACAGGATCACGCCCTGTTTGTCGGTTATGCACCTATTGAAAATCCACGCATTGCCGTTGCTCTCATCGTCGAAAATGGTGGCAGCGGTGGCTCAGTGGCCGCCCCAATTGCACGTAGAGTCATGGATCAATATTTATTAAACTTAGCAAAAGAAGAGCTCGCAACGCAGCCCCGTACTAATGGAGAAGCAACTCGATGAATATGAAAACTGGTTCATCGGCCATGAATTTTCGTGAAGAAAACCGTATTCATGCGGGACGGAGATTCTTTTACCGTTTCCACATCGACCTACCCTTGTTAATCGGCATATTACTTCTTTCCGCAATGGGAATGGTGGTGCTTTATAGTGCTGGGGGTCAGGACATTGCACTTATTAATCGTCAAGTCGTCAGGCTCTCGTTAGCCCTGATTGTGATGCTCATTATCGCGCAAATTAACCCCGGTACCTTGAAATTTTGGGCACCCTGGTTATTTGCCATAGGATTAACAATGCTCATCGCCGTATTGTTATTTGGCGAGGTGGGAAAAGGTGCCCAACGCTGGCTCAATCTTGGTTTTTTTCGTTTTCAACCTTCCGAATTAATGAAAATTGCTGTTCCCATTATGACTGCATGGTATTTAGCCGAAGCCGCCTTACCTCCTCGCGGCAGCCGCTTACTTTTCGCCACCATCATTGTCATCGTGCCAACCCTGCTCATCGCCAAGCAACCTGATTTAGGGACATCACTCCTTATCGCTTCATCCGGAGTTTTTGTTTTACTCTTATCGGGTTTACGGCTAAAGCTTATACTTAGCGTTCTCGCTCTCATGGCTGCAAGCGCGCCCATTTTCTGGAATTATTTACTGCATGGCTATCAACGCCAACGTATTTTGACTTTCCTCAATCCTGAAAGCGATCCACTTGGATCGGGCTACCATATTATTCAATCAACCATTGCTATTGGCTCCGGAGGCCTTTACGGCAAAGGCTGGCTTAATGGCACCCAATCTCATCTGGATTTTTTGCCAGAGCGCTCAACCGACTTTATTTTTGCTGTTTTTAGTGAAGAATTTGGTTTCTTAGGCATCTTGTTATTACTCGCCATCTATATTGCCATTATTACCCGAGGCATTATGATCGCCATCAATGCCCAAGATTCTTTTTCTCGCCTCGTAGCAGGCAGTATTACTCTTACCTTTTTTGTTTATGTTTTTGTGAACATTGGCATGGTCTCTGGCATACTACCTGTAGTGGGAGTTCCCCTTCCCTTGATTAGTTATGGTGGTACATCTATGGTGACCATTATGGCGGCTTTCGGTATCCTTATGTCGATACAAACTCATCGTAAGCTCGTCAGTGCATAACATGAAAAAATTTTTATCTATTATCGAAAGAGTTGTAATGAAATTACTTAAACATAAATCAGCAATTATTTTTTCCAGTTTTATCTTAGTGTTTAGTTTATTAAACACAACCGCTTTTGCAAAAGATTTTTCGAATAAAAAAAACGTCAATCTGTTTATTCAAGAAATGGTAAAAAAACATCGCTTTAATAAAAAACACTTAACAACGCTTTTTGCTGAAGCCAAACTTTATAATTCAATTTTAGAGGCCATTGCCCGCCCAGCTGAAAGTAAGCCCTGGTATCAGTACAGACCCATTTTTGTTACAAAAAAACGGACTCAGGGCGGCATCGCTTTCTGGAAAAAAAATGCGGCGGCATTAGCCAGAGCAGAAAAAAAATATGGCATACCACAAGAAATTATTGTTGCCATTATTGGAGTAGAAACACGTTATGGAAAACATGCAGGACGTTATCCTGTCTTTGATGCCCTGGCCACGCTTGCCTTTGCCTACCCTCCCCGTGCAAAATTTTTTAAAAGCGAGTTAGAGCAATTTTTATTAATGACACGCGAAGAGAAAATTGCACCAAAAAAATTATTAGGTTCATACGCAGGCGCAATGGGTATGCCGCAGTTTATTTCCAGTAGCTTCCGCCGTTACGCCGTTGATTTTGATGGTGATGGCAAGCGTGACTTGTGGAACAATACCACCGATGCAATTGGCAGCGTGGCAAATTATTTTCGTAAGCATCACTGGAAAACTGGGCAACCTATTACCCAAAAAGTTGAGGTTTACGGAGAAAAACTTAACAACCTGATTTCAAAAAAATTGAAACCATCACACAGCCTAACCGAACTGCGTAATAATGGTGTATTATTGCCCTCGGTCACAAAAGAGCATGGCAAAGGTAAATTATTAAAACTTAATACCAAACAAGAGCCAGAATACTGGGTTGCCTGGAATAATTTTTACGTTATTACTCGATATAACCACAGCGCGTTGTATTCCATGGCTGTATATCAGTTAAGTCAAAAAATAAAACAAGGCTACCTAAATTTATAAAGCAGGCAAAATAAAATGTTTTCAGCATCACCTAAAATTCATTTTTTAATCTTAACGACTGTCTTATTACTACAAGCGTGTTCGTCATCGCCCTCATCACCTTCATCATCCCGTTATCATGTTGAACAAGATTACGGCCCATCAGAATCAGTTGATGTGAGTCGCGTAAAAAATGCAATACCTAGAGCAGAACCCAAAAGTCGTTATGGAAACCCTAAAGAATACAAAGTACTCGGCAAATGGTATAGCGTCCGCGACAGCAGCAAGGGTTATGCAGAAACAGGAATTGCTTCCTGGTACGGTAAAAAATTTCACGGTCACCGTACCTCAAATGGTGAAACATACGACATGTATGCAATGACAGCAGCACATAAAACACTACCTCTACCAACCTATGTCCGAGTTACACATCTGGAAAATGGTCGCAGCGTTATTGTAAAAGTAAATGACCGCGGCCCATTCCATCAGGGACGGATTATTGACTTATCTTACTCCGCTGCAAAAAAACTCGGCGTTACGGCAACGGGCACAGGAAAAGTTAAAGTGGTCGCCATTGATCCTGAAACATTTCAACGAAATCAAAGCTACCAGCCCAAAGTTAAGCGAGCCGCGGCTCTGACTACAAAAGATCAATTACTGGCAAAATCAAGGCTGTACCTGCAAGCAGGTGCCTTTAGTGACAAACAAAATGCTATTCAATTACAAAGGCGCTTAATCCGTATGTTTAACTCACGACAAGTACATTCTGAATTTTCAGCTGATCAGAATATTTATCGTATACGTATTGGCCCCTTAGTGAGCGCTGATGCCGCTGACAAGATTTCAATTCAATTGTTAGATAAAGGTATTACAACAAAAAAAATCACTCTTGATTAGATGCAGTTACTTTAGTAATTAACAATACATTTCTAATGAAGTACTAGGTTTACGCCTGCAGAAACGGTAATATGCATCAACATTATTCGCGACAGGAAGAACCATGCGCCTTTTTTTATTTTTCAGTTTATTTGCCCACTTAATTCTAACAACAGCAACGGCTGCACCATCTCTTATTCCCGCACCACCCCGTGTAAACGCCAAAAGTTATTTATTAATCGATCATAATAGCGGTTATGTTTTGGCTGAAAAAAATGCTGATAAGAGAATTGAACCAGCCAGCCTCACAAAATTAATGACTGCCTACGTTGTACTTTTTGAAATCTCTCGTGGTGGTATTAGTCTTGAAGATGAAGTAAAAATAAGCGAAAAAGCATGGCGAATGGGTGGCTCGCGCATGTTTGTTGAAGTAAACAAATTTGTTTCTGTAAAAAAGTTACTCAAGGGATTAATTATTCAGTCGGGGAATGATGCAACCGTTGCACTTGCAGAACATATTGCTGTCAGCGAACAAGCTTTTGTTGAGCTTATGAATCAACATGCCAGTCGTTTAGAAATGAGCTCAACAAATTTTAACAATAGCACTGGCTGGCCGGATAAAAAACATTACACAACAGCACGTGATTTAGCAAAGCTCAGCCGTGCAATTATTAATGATTTTCCAGAACACTATTCTGCTTACAAAGAGAAAGAATATACCTATAACAATATTCGCCAATATAACCGTAACCGTTTGTTGTGGTTAGATGAGCGGGTTGATGGACTAAAAACAGGTCATACTGAAGCTGCAGGCTATTGTTTAATTTCATCCGCTAAACAAAAAGGCATGCGACTCATATCCATTGTAACTGGTGCAGCAAAAGATGATGCCCGAATTTCTTCTAGCCGCAAGTTACTTAACTATGGCTTCCGCTTTTTTGAAACCAAGCTGGTTCACAAAGCGAATAGCAAAATTACCGAGATGCGCGTTTGGAAAGGGGAAAAACAGCAACTTTCTCTCGGTATAACAGAAAACCTTTTTATTACGACACCAAAAAGCTTAAGTAAAAAAATTAAAAATAACATTAAAGTTGAAGCGATGATTCAAGCCCCTGTGATTAAACACCAAAGTTATGGGGAAGTTAATATTATGCTGGGTGATAAACAAATCGCAACCCGGGATTTAGTGGCTTTATCTGCCGTAGCAGAAGGTGGTATCTGGCAAAAATTAATGGATAGCATCCAGTTAATGTTCCAGTAAAATAGTAATATGGCGATTAAGTTTACAATAAGGTTTTTTAATCTATGAATAATCAACTTGTGTATCTTAACGGCGAATATTTACCACTCGATCAAGCTAAAGTTTCTGTTTTAGATCGCGGTTTTATTTTTGGTGATGGCATTTATGAAGTGATTCCCGTATACGCTGGGAAAGCCCTACGTTTCGAGCATCACATGCAACGCCTACAACGCAGTCTCGATGCGGTACGTATTACAAATCCTTTAAGCAGTGAACAATGGCAAGAAATCACTGATAAACTTGTAGCCGCAACAGGTCATCAAGATCAATCCGTTTATCTGCATATCACTCGTGGTGTTGCTCAGCGTGATCACAGTTTTCCTCACAACTCAGAACACACTGTTTTTGCTATGAGTAACGTATTACAAACTGTTGACCCAGAACTGTTAAAAACAGGAATAACTGCCGTTACACTGGATGATATTCGCTGGAAATATTGTAATATAAAAGCCATTGCCCTATTACCCAATATATTATTACGCCAACAAGCCGTAGATAAAGGGGCTGCTGAGGCGATATTAATACGTGATGGAAATGTGACTGAAGGCGCAGCAAGCAATGTCTTTATTGTTTCAAATGGTGTAATTAAAACACCGCCAAAAGATCATAAGATTTTACCCGGAATCACCAGGGACTTAATTGTAGAATTAGCAAAAGAACATGGCATGCCGATCGAAGAAACATCAATTAGTGAACAAGAATTTTTCGCAGCCGATGAGATTTGGTTGGCCAGCTCAACTAAAGAAGTCTTACCTGTCACCCAGATTAATGAACAACAAGTTGCTAATGGAAAACCAGGAGCAATTTGGCAGAAAATGTATCAAAAATACCAGACTTTTAAACGCGATTTACACAATTAATTTTTACCCATCAAGTTTATTATAGTATCGCACTTGTACTCTTTCAATTAAGCCCTATATTTAGCCCTATGACTAAAGAAAGCAACGACACCGATGAACTTTTTAATTTCCCCTGCCAATTCCCAATTAAAATAATGGGACGTTGCGATTGCGAGCTTGAATCTCTGGTAGTGGAGGTCGTAAACCGCCATGTAACAAACCTGGCTGAAAATGCTGTATCCACACGCCCTAGCGGTAAAGGTAACTTTATGTCTGTTACGGTGACCATCACGGCGACAAGTCGAGAGCAAATCGACAATATTTATCTTGAGCTGACTGCACGTGATGAAGTTTTAATGGCATTGTAATTGGTTTACAAAGCCATGAAAAATGCTAACAATAAACTTATCATTCGTGATCTGGGCCTGCAAGACTACCAACCTACCTGGCAAGCTATGCAAAAATTTACCGCTGAACGGGATGAATCAACAGCGGATGAATTATGGTATTTAGAACACCCTCCTGTTTTCACCATGGGACTTAATGGCAAGAAAAAACATTTACTCAATGTTGGCGAAATTCCCGTAATTAATATTGATCGTGGTGGCCAGGTAACCTACCACGCCCCCGGGCAACTTATTCTTTATACCTTAATCGACTTAACACGATTACATCTTGGCGTTAAAGATCTTGTTAGCGCTATCGAACAAGCGATTATTCAACTACTGAAAAAATATAATATACCTGCTGAAAGAAAAGAAAATGCACCAGGCGTTTATGTAAATGGTGCAAAAATAGCGGCGCTAGGTTTACGTATTAAGCGTAATAAAAGTTATCATGGCTTATCTTTAAATATTGATATGGATTTATCACCATTCAAGAAAATTAATCCCTGTGGTTATGAGGGTATGGCGGTAACACAAATAAAAAACTTTGAAGAAAAAATTAATGTTAATAATTTAAAAAATGATTTAACTGCATATTTAGCCCAGCTTCTCGGCTATAACAGCCATAACATCATTGTTAGCGAGAAAGCTAACTATCTTCCCTCATAAAGTATTTTCCAACCACTTCCATTTTTCTTTAAATATAAACGTTTATACATTTCACTTTTAAAATTGTTTGACTGGTAATCCTGCTGTAAGCGTACAACAGCAAGTTGTTCTTCTTTATTTTTCTTCCTTGGATAAAGCAGCACTGACACATCTGAAAGGTTAACTGATTGGTAGGTTTTATTGCGTACTAAAGATCGTTTACGTGCTGACCAGCTTTTTAAATTATGTGATGCTGACCAAAAACTTTTATCATAATGTGATAAATATTTTTCGACATTCATACTTTCCCAATCAGAACGCCAACTTTCAAGTGCCTGCATAATGGAGTCTTGTTCATTTTTCCATGCAGCCGGTTCAACCCACTCGACACTACTGGTTATAACAACCGGCGTTATTCCCGGTTTAATTTCACTCTTTAAAATTTCAAGATCTATATTTGTTAAAACAACACAGCCTTCACTATCTCTGGGTGGTCGGCTGTAATCACCTTTATCTGTTCCATGAAGCCAAATACCATAACCTGTTTTTCCATTATGTTTATCAAGCTCATTAGGGTAGTTCACCGGGAACGCACCAACACCATATTTGGAAGGGAGTTTATCGGGGCTTATCCAGGAGGTCACAAAGTAAACACCTTCAGGAGTGCGTAAATCACCTCTGACAGTTTTATCCCCGATTAACTTTCCTGTTGTAACATAATAATCATTAACCTGTTCAACTAATCGACCTGATTCTTCACGACTAAATATGTATAAGCGATTAGCTGTCTTATCAATAAGTAATGCTTTTTTAACATTGGATCCTAACGCCAAAATTTGTCGAGGTAGACTATTACTACTTTTATTGTTCAGTAAAGCACTTAATCGAAGCCGGGCTTCTTCACGCAAGAACTTTAAATATTGCTGTTTTTCATCAGTTAAAGATGGAATCAACGATGCAAGTAAATTCGTTTGCCCAAGGTGATTCGAGGTAGCAAACTTTGACAAAAGTAAATCACCTTTTAATAAATAAGCCAGCTTAAAATCAGGTACTTTTTTAATCAGCTTATCTAATTCCGCTAAGGCAAGCTCTAACTTTCCTGATTTAAAATATAGAATTGATTTTAGAAGTTCGGCTTCATGATCCTGAGGATAAACCTGTAAGCGTCTTTCTAGTTTTTTAAAAATCGACGTTATTTCATTTTCGGCTGTGATATTCAATAAACCAGGATCAAGTTTCGCTAATTGAATATTATCTGCATACAAAGATGTAAAAGCAGAAAACAACCACAGCGCAACAATGATAATCTTCATATTCATAAAATATTATAAACTCTTCTCACGAAGTATTTGCCAACCATTATCTGTATTCAACAACACCATTTGCTTCAAGCTCACATCACGAAAACTATTAGACTGGTATGACTGTTTAAAGTTCACAACAGCTTGCTGACCTGTATTTTTTATAACATTAAAATCAGATAAAGCAACCTTAATCCAACGGGGGTTTTTCAACCTTACACGCCGTGAATTAACCCATTTAGCACGAGATAAACCTTTAGCGGGTTGATAATTATCATGGTAAAAAGAAAGATACATATCAATGGACTGAGCAGACCATGCAACTGACCATGCCTGCAGAACACGTTTTATCACCTTGTCACTGGGTTCTGTTTTTTGGCTATCTATTTTCGGGGTAGTTGGCTGTTTAATTACTCCAGAGCTCTCAACTACAGGTTTAATGCTAACAGTCGACTCTTCTTTTTTACTGGATTGTTTCGTTGTTAAAGGCAGTGATGCGATAGTAACTGATGATGGCTTTAAATCAATTTGTAATGCTTTGCTATAAGCATCTCTTGCCAATGCAATATTGATTGCTGTTAAGCTTTCATATAACCGAGCATAACCTTTATGTGCTTTTAAGCCTTGCTCTAAAATAATTTTTGCCTGTTGAATATTTTTTTGCTCTAAATAAAGCGCGGCAAGATTATTATATGCTTCAGGAATTTGTGGATGTGTATTTATAATTGACTGATAGGCACTAATTGCTTGTTGTGGTTTACCCTGGGACACCAAATTTTGAGCACGTACAAACTCTTTTGTTATACCCGTCTCGCTGACTTGAGTAGCAAAAATAGTATTGGAGATCGTTAATAATAAAGAAATAATCAACAGCATCGATCGTCGCATTCTAAGTCCTTAATTCGCGGTAATAAATCACTATTACCGATTATAACAAGCTATATAAAAGGTACAAATCGAAATTAGTTACCCGACTCGTGTTCTAGTTTCAATTCATGATAATCGAGACGTTCCATCAAATAACAGAGGCAATCCTGACGAATAACCTGTTCATCCAGTGTTAGCATCGATGGCATAAGTGGAGCAGAAAAACGTAAAATGCCTTTTTCAACGGAAAAATATTCTTCGACAACATCGACTCCATCCTCATTAATGGCTTGTAAACAGGGTGAATTCCCGCAATTTACATGTCCCAATACTGTTCCTGCCGATAATTCCTGAAAATTTAAACGATCCATGTTGGCAATAAAACTGACTTTTGCAGCGGGTTTTTCGATACCAAAATCAATACCTTCAGACACTTTTACCGTTGCAACTGTGTGAAAAACATCAATATCATGTTCTGCTACCTCGTGACCAGGAAACGATTGTAAATGGAGACACGCATGAATATATTCTTTAGCATGCTCTTTACCATGACTATCTTCTGCTTTGCCACACTCGACTGTAACAGAAGGACAAAGTTGAGACATTGCCAAAGATAAGACACTATCCGGTTTAATAAAATACACCACTGTTCGACTAAATAAGGTCGCAAGATGTAAAAACTCTCGATTAAGTCTGTTAATACATGCGTAGTGTGGATTCAATCCGGTATTATTATGAATATCGATGGCAGCAAATAATGGAACGTTACTAAGAATATCCAATAGTTCAGCAGCCATTTTGCTTTCTACTGAGTCCGTATCTGCTTTCCAAATTCGATTAAAATCATTCTGCCCGTCTAATAATCTACTTCCCTCGGCGGCGGCAAAAATATTTCCGATAAAAATATACAACGTCCGCGGTAATTCAGTACCTTCGTGCTCGATAAGATATTCACACACAGCATCCCAACCACTAGTTTCATTTCCATGCAGTAAAACTGATACGAATAACACGTCATCACGAAGGCCTTGCAAACGAATTAAAGTGGGACCGGAAAGGTGCTGGTGTAAATCATTTGCTTTGACTGACAATAAATTTTCAGGAATTTCATCCAATATTGTTAACACGGGCTCACCTTCATTAAGTTCTTGCATACCCCATTTATGAATGGGCAGTCCTCGATTTTGATTTTGAATATACGTTTGAGTTAATCGCTGCATATCTCGGCCATGCTCTTGTACAAATGCACGCTGCCATGTTGAGCCATTTTGTCCGGATTTAACCCGCCCATAAATAATACCCAGATACTTATTTCTATCTTCAACGGAGATACCTAACGAGGTTAGTCCTTGATGAGCTAAGGGTAGCAACTCTTCAATAATTAAATCACGGGCATTAACATCTCTACCATTTAACCATCTTTGCGTACTTTTTAAACCCAACCGAGCAGCCGCATAAAAGTTATCGCGCGCACGACTATGTGGGATTTGTTCTTCAATGGGGTTTTCCAACTCAGCTATTGCCGTTACCGCACCATAATAAAATGCGGCATTTGCAATAGCGTCTTGAGTCGTTGGTCCAGAGGGTACTACACGCTGTTCGATTCTCAAATGCGGCTTACCCGATTCATCAAAGCCGATTAATGGTCTGTTCCAACGCCAAATCGTGCCGTTGTGCATGCGCAAATGCGGCAGTGATGCTTCACCCTCAAGTTCAACCGGTAATAAAATAGGGTAGTGCTCAAGGTTTTCCTTAAAGTATTCAAACAATGACTCACGAACATAACTATCGCCAAAGGTGACCCGACGAATAGGACCAAATGCCGCGCCATCAAAACCACCTACTGAGACAGCCTGTTCAAATATCGGAATTCGGGTTTCATCCCAAAGATCTTTCCCAAATAAATAAGGAGAATTCGCACTTAGTGCCAATAGTGGTCCAGTTAAAGCAATGCTGGCATTAAACAAGCGTACGGCATTATCCAAATTCACCTGCAAATGAATCTGAAACGATGTCGCAGCGGCTTCCATCATGACATCACGATGCGTAACTTTGAGGTGCTCAACACCATTTATATCAAACACTAGCGGCTTGCCTTTACGTTGATGTAACACTTCTCGATTTAATGCTCGATAGCGTTTCATCTTTGACATATTAGCTAAATGTAATACGTCATTATCCAACGTGGGTAAGATACCGGCCATAACGATATCACTATTTAATTCATGAGCCGTGTTTTTGCAGTCTTGCCAGGTTTTATCTAGCTCTCTCTGCATACGGGTAAAAGCATCACCTTTTAAACCGCAAGGTGTACTGTTCAGCTCAACATTAAAGTTAGCCAGTTCCGGGCTTGCAAGGGGATTACCTAAGTGTTCAAGGAAAATATCATTTATAGGTGCAGGTTTAAGCTGTTCATCCACAAGCCATGCTTCAAGTTCAAAACCAGCGCACCCTGTCTGTGAAGAAAAATTTTTTTCTTTAAACCAGGTTTCAAGTAATTCGGTTTCTTTTATCAATGATTTTTTAAAGCGAGCAAAATCTGCGTCACTAAAACTACTGGTACGAATTTCTTCACCCATTTTTAATCTCTTAAATTCTTTAAATTACTTTCAACTTATCCACTATTTTTCAGGCATAAATCAAGCTCACTTAATCTTTCTGGTGTACCAACATCACGCCAGATCCCCTGATAAAATTCGCCCGTAACCTGCTGACGATCCATTGCCTGACGTAAAACCGGTGCTAATCCCAGCCTGCCATTTTTTCGGCCTGTAAATAGTTCTTTGTGGTAAATACCTATACCACTGAAGGTCAGCTTATTTTCACCTAACTGTTCTACAGCACCTGATGTTGTTAAAACAAAATCGCCTTTAGGGTTATGAAAGGGGTTGTTCACCAATACCAAATGAGCCAATCCCGTTAATGAAGAGGGTAAATTTGAAATATCATAATCACAGAAAATATCACCATTAATAACAATAAACACCTCATCATCAATTATTGGTAGCGCATTAACAATACCGCCCGCTGTTTCAAGTGCCTCTGTTTCAGCTGAGTAGCGAATGCTTAATCCATAACGTGAACCATCACCTAACGCCTCTTCTATTTTTTCACCTAACCAGGCGTGGTTGATAATGACCTCTTTTATGCCCGCAGCTTTTATCTTTTCGAGATGGTATTCGATGAGCATTTTTCCCGCTACCTTTAACAGGGGTTTGGGCAACGTATCCGTTAAAGGCCGCATACGCTCACCTCTACCAGCGGCTAATATCATGGCCTTCAAAGAACATCTCTCAGTAATTTTTTTAAATCAGCGAACTCGGGATAAAGCTCTAATACTTCAAACACATAATCCATGGTACGAGGAATATCTTTAAGGTAGCCTGTTTTTCCATCGCGATGTTTCAGGCGCGAAAAAATCCCTGCAACTTTGAGATGCCGCTGTAAACCCATTAAATCAAACCAGCGTAAGAATTGTTTTTCGCTTATATTTTTAATAATGCCTAAGGACTCAGCCTTAAGGCGAAAAGACTCCACCCACAACTCCACTTTTTCTCGAGGCCAATCGATATAACAATCTTTTAATAATGACACCAAGTCATAAGTGACTGCACCAATCACCGCGTCCTGAAAATCAATTACACCAGGCTTGTTGGCCTCCTCACTGTTCACCATTAAATTACGCGAATGATAATCTCTGTGAACATAAACTTGAGGTTGGGATAATGCATTTTTAATTAAAACATCAAATACTCTCTCAAGAACAGTTTTTTGAGATTCCGTTACGGTAATTTTTAACTGTTTTTCCAGGTACCATTCCGGAAATAAATTTAATTCAGTACGCAATAATTTTTCATCATAGGCAGGTAGATTTGCAGGCGTATTTTGCTGTAACAGCAATAATGCATCCATTGCAGAAGTGTACATCTCATCGACGTTATTATTGTTTAGCACTGATAAAAATACGGTATCCCCAAGATCACTCAACAAAAGAAAACCTTGTTTGATATCTTGCTGTAAAATTTTCGGGACATGCAAACCAAACCCCAACAGCATTTCTGCGATATCAATAAAAGGCTGGCAATCTTCCTTCTCTGGAGGCGCGTCCATAACAATATACGTTTTGCCATTGTCACTAGTCCTAAAATAACGCCGAAAACTTGCATCAGCCGATGCAGGCTGAATATCGTCATATTCAATACCAGAGCTTTGTAACCAATTCTTTAGCTGTTCTAAACGCAAATCCACTTTATTCTCCTATTCGCGCCCAATAATATACTATTCGGGTGCTAAAAATCATGAATAGCTTGAACTAAACAACCGTTCACTGCCATAGTTTGTACATTTATATGCTGCATCCCCCCCTGTTTCTGAGATACTATATACTCGTTAAAAACAAAAACTTAAGAACAAAACTAACCCGTGAATAAAGACACCTCCCTCACAACCTCTCGCTCTCAAAAGACCGGAAAAATAAGCTTTTTAAGTCATTCACTACTTATTTTTTATTTTTCTATATTTTGTCATTCGCAAGCAAGCGCCGAAGCTCAACTCGGACTTCAGCAAGCTGATGGAGTCGAAACCAATGGAGGACTTTGCAAGCCCGGGGCAGCAACCGTATTAACAAAAGACACTTTTTCAACTGATAACAAAACACACCTTCAGTCTGATAACGTCTCAGTCACTGAAAACAATATTTCTCGCTTCTCGGGTAATGTGCTCATTCAGCAAACAGAAAAACGTATTGAATCAGACTCTGCTGAATATGAAAAACAAACAGAAGATGTTCGAGTAGAGGGCAATGTGAAATTTACCACGCCCGAAATGCAGATAAAAAGTGAAACAGCTTATGTTGATTTAAAAGAAGATTATTCGTTATTAAAACAAACCGAGTTTCAAAGTTTAAATGGCCGCGGTCGAGGTGATGCAGCCAGTATCGAAATAAAAAATACTAATATCACCGAATTAAAAGATGCGACCTATACCACTTGCGATGAAGGCAGTACTGACTGGACATTAAAGTCAGACTCAATAACCTTGAATCATGCCTCGCGTCAGGGCTCCGCCAGCCATGCCGTTCTGCGTTTTAAGGGAGTGCCTTTCTTTTATTTTCCTTATATCCGTTTCCCGCTCGGCACTGAACGTTTATCAGGTTTTTTATTTCCATATATTGGCACATCAAAAAGACACGGCACCGAGCTAAAAACGCCCTACTATTGGAATATTCATCCGCAAATGGACGCGACTATTACACCCTGGCGTATGACTAAACGTGGTCTTTTGCTACATACCGAATTTCGTTACTTAAGTGAACAGTATCAAGGCAGCATCGTTGCAGAAAGACTCAACAATGATCGAATATTTAAAGATGATCGTCAATTGTTACAGTGGAAACATGATCCCCTTCCCGGTTTAGGCTGGCAAACAAAAGCTGAATACAACTATATTGCCGATAACCAACATTTTATTGATTTTAGCGATACCTTAAATAAGAGTAGCATCACTTCCTTAGCCCGTTCAGGCGAGGTCGGTTACAGCAATGAGAACTGGGTATATAAAGTCAAAGTAGAAGACTACTTTGTACTAAGTGGAGCTAAACCGTACAAACGTCTGCCACAACTCACGTTTAACTCTCTTTATGCTGTTGAAAACAACACTTTAAACTATGCTTTTCAGGGTGAGGCAGTTCGTTTTGAACATGAAAGTAGCACCGTTATTGGAGATCGATTTTATCTCGCCCCCAGCGTTTCTTTTCCAATGACAACCTCTTATGGACATTTAATCTCTAAATTGTCTCTCAACCATACAGAGTATAATTTAGAACAAACTTCATCGGAGACTCGTCTTTCACGAACAATACCCACGTTTAGTCTTAATGGCGCATTGTTTTTTGAACGCGACAGCGAGCTTTTTGATAACTATTATCTGCACACGCTCGAACCTCAGTTGTATTATGTGTATACCCCTTATGTCGACCAGTCCGACTTTCCTGTATTTGATACTTCTGCCCGGGGGTTTGATGTAAATAACTTCACATCAGATTATCGCTTTAATGGTATTGATCGAATCGGCGATGACAATCGACTCACAGCGGCGCTAACAACCCGCTTTATAAACCAGGGAGATGGTCGTGAAGTCTTTATGGCGAAAATTGGGCAGGTATTTTATTTTACCGATCGTCAGGTTCAGTTATCAGGGGTAAGTGACTCCTCTCGTAGTTCGAACATCATTACTCAAATGTGGTTCAGTCCGGGAAATTGGCTGCTTTCATCGCAAATTACCTGGGACAATGTTTTAGACAAACAGTTAAGTAATAGTAATCAACTCGCCTACCAAATCGGGCGATTCGGTGCCAGCATCACAGAGCGTTTCGAGCTGGATGTATTAGAAACACGTGAAATGAAAATGAACTGGAAAATCAACCCAAGCTGGTCAGTGAATGCTTCAAATCTTTACGATCTACGTAACGAACGCAGCACCGAAAATAGCATAGGCATTAACTATGAAAGCTGTTGCTGGGCATTGCGACTCAGCGCAAAAGATCGCTATCTCAGCAATACTCAGCGGGATCAAGGTGTTTATATTGAGCTGGTTCTCAAAGGGCTAGGTGGCTTTGGGGTACAGGCTGATAAAATTGGTGACTCACTAACTCGGGCGCTCTAAATGCTGTACGACATGAGTATATCGATTCCTATTCTGCTATAATTCCCCTCCTCAGAAACTTAAGTATTCAGGGCTTAAACATGCGCAGTATTTCACTTTTTATATTTTCGTTATTCTTTCTGGCAACAACACATGCTTTTGCTAAAACTGACGTTGTGCTGCTCGACAAAATAGTCGCGGTTGTTGATGACAATATTATTACCCAACTCGAATTACAAGATCGTATCAGGCTCATTCAGCAGCAGCTCAAACAACAAGGCAGTCGTCTCCCTCCCCCGGATGTTTTTCGCAAACAAGTTTTAGAGCGCCTCATTATAGAAAAACTACAACTTGAAAGAGCTAAAAACACAGGCATACGCATTAACGACGAGACAGTGAATAACGTCATTAAAAATATTGCACGAGAAAATAAACTGTCAATGGAGCAATTTCGCCAGGTATTACAAAAAGATGGTTATCGGTTTTCGGATTTTCGTGAAAATATTCGCAAGGAGATTATCATTTCTCGCTTACGAAAAGTCCGTGTTGCCAACAAAATTAACGTATCAGAGCGAGAAATCGAAAACCATATTGCACGATACAAGGCAGATACATCAACCAATACCAAATACTTATTAAAACATATTTTAATCGCCACACCAGAGGCTGCCAGCCCAAAACAAATTGAAGCAGCAAAAAACAAAGCTCAAAAAATTGTTGACGGCTTACAAAATGGTGATGACTTTTCAGAAAAAGCTATCGCGCATTCAGATGATGAGCTTGCATTAAAAGGTGGTGATTTAGGCTGGCGTACTTTGTCTCAACTTCCAACCTTGTTTTCTTCTGCTGTGAGCAGTATGGCTGTGCAAACAGTGCAAGGCCCTCTTCGAAGTGCCAGTGGGTTCCATATTATTAAGTTAGAGGATAAGCGTAGCAGCGATAAAAAAAATATTGTTAAACAAACCCTGGCTCGACACATTCTTATTCGACCAACGCAAGTATTGAGTCGTGAAGAAGCCCGCTCTCGTCTGGAAGGTATCTTACAGCGTATTAAAAGTGGTGAAGATTTTTCAAGCCTGGCGCGAGCAAACTCAGATGACAAGGCCTCTGCGGCAGAAGGCGGCAGCTTAGGTTGGGTTAATCCCGGCATTATGGTTCCAACTTTTGAAGAAGAGATGAATAAACTACAACCTGGTGAATTTAGTGAGCCATTCCTTACACAATTTGGCTGGCATTTTGTTCAAGTACTCTCTCGCCGCAATCACGATAACACTGACGAGTTTCAGCGCAGCCAGGCGATTCAACTTATTCGTAAAAATAAAACTGAAGAAGCAACTCAAGACTGGTTACGTCGTTTGCGTGCAGAAGCCTATGTCGATTATCGCTCAAATAAATAATTAATATGCGTTTTGTTATCACCCCCGGTGAACCTGCAGGCATTGGCCCCGATCTCATTATCCAGCTTGCTCAAAATAAGCAAGAACATGAATTAGTGTGCATCGCGGATCCTGACTTGTTACAACAACGCGCTAAAAAATTGGGCTTACCATTAACAATTATTCCTTACGATATAAATACTAAAAAAACGCCTTCAGCCACCTGTTTAACCGTTTTAAATGAGCCATTAAGTAACCCTTTTGTTTGTGGTCAGGCAGATAGCAAAAACGCACAAAGTCAGCTAAATGCATTAAAGCGTGCTGTAAGTGGCTGCCTCAGCGGCGAATTTTCCGCTCTTATTACAGGCCCAATGCATAAAGGAGCGATTAATGAAGCAGGTATTCCCTTTACCGGTCATACTGAATACCTTGCCGAGTTAACTCAAACTAAAAAAGTGGTCATGATGCTTGCCGCGCCAGAATCAACACCCCAACTACGAGTAGCTTTAGCAACAACTCACCTGCCACTTAGCAAGGTAAGCCAGGCGATTACACAAGAAAGTCTGGAAGAAATTATTACCATCTTAAATAATGATCTAAAAAAATCATTTGCTATCAGTTCTCCGCGTATTTTAATCTGTGGACTAAACCCTCACGCTGGTGAAGATGGTCATTTGGGCAGTGAAGAATTAGAAACCATTATTCCTGTCATCAATAAATTAAACAACAAAGGCTTAAATTTAAAAGGCCCCCTACCTGCTGATACATTATTTACACAAACAAACCTTGATAAAGCAGATGCCGTGCTTGCCATGTACCATGACCAAGGGCTACCTGTTTTAAAGCATGTTGGTTTTGGGGCATCAGTTAACGTAACCTTGGGTTTACCTATTATTCGAACTTCAGTTGATCATGGCACTGCCTTTGACATTGCTGGTACGGGTAACGCAAGTCTAGGAAGTTTAAAAGCTGCTTTGAACATGGCGGTACAAATGGCTAATTCCTCTTGCCGAGAAAATAAAGATGTCGCATAAACCTCGCAAACGTTTTGGACAAAATTTTCTGCATGACAAAATGGTTATTCAACGTATTGTTAATAACATTAATCCTCGTCAGGGAGATCATATTGTTGAAATTGGCCCCGGTGAAGGCGCTTTAACCGAACTGATACTCGATAAAATTGGTGCAATGGATGTTGTTGAACTCGACAGAGATTTAATTCCCCTTTTAAAAATCCGCTTTGTAATGCAAGAAGGCTTAACCATTCATCAAGCTGATGCCTTGAAATTTAATTTTTGTGAACTAAAAGAAAGCGATAAAAAATTACGCATCATAGGCAACCTGCCCTACAATATTTCAACCCCACTACTATTTCACTTGTTTGATAATAACCACTGCATTCAAGACATGCACTTCATGCTACAAAAAGAAGTGGTCGATCGTATCGTAGCCAAGCCGGGTGATTCTGCTTATGGACGACTTGGTATAATGATGCAATATTATTGCCGTTCTGAGTATGTTTTTACGGTTAAGCCGGGAGCATTTCGTCCACCACCAAAAGTGGATTCCGCTATCGTAAGGTTAATACCTCACGAAAAACCACCCGTCGAAATTGATGACTTCAACACTTTTTCAGAAATAGTGAATTTTAGTTTTACTCAACGGCGAAAAACCCTACGCAATATTTTAAAGGGCAAGCTAGAGGTCTCTCAAATAGAAGCGCTTGGCATTGAACCCACTATTCGACCAGAACGTTTATCATTACAAGACTTCACAAAAATAGCGAATAGCTTAAGCGCACAAAATAACAGTTAGTATATTTCTACAAACCCCTTCACTTAAAATATCGCCTTATTTTTTGTGACAGCTTCCGCATAACTTCATTCTACCTCTTTAAAATTGCTGTATTTCGCCGCTATAAATACCACGTTACGCATTTATACGCTTTTTTAATATGAACTTTGATAACAAACAACAATCACTACTTACTTTTCGGGTTGGCTCGATACTTTGTTGCGCCCCCTGTTTGTATGTCAAAAGTATAATCACGCCACCGGTTAAATTTACTAAACCACCGGGCAGTAATAAGGCTAATCCCGGGATATTTAAACATGGCTCCCACATAGCAAAAGTTATTGATTTACGGCAAAAATTTGGTGTTGCAGAAGAATCTGAAAAGGGAAACCTAATTATCATTATTTTCAACGATGACAGTTTTGCTTTTTGGGTTGATCAGATTATTAATGTTTTTGATTTTCCATCTAAAGGTTGGTCAGGCTTACCTGCAGGTATCCCGAGAGATGTTTTCAGCAGAACACTTGTTTTAAATAAAAACATACATTTATATACTGAGTTTGAAAAACTTATAACAATAGGTGAACTAAGTTGCTTTAAAAATCATACCCAACAAAAGAAGGAAACAAAAAACGAAGACCTTGTTATCAAAAAAGAGGTAGAAAAGATCGTTAATGAAAGTAATAACAAAGTAACTCCTCCCCCTTCTGTTACGAAAAAACAAATTTCAACTACCCACTTACCCAAAGAAAAAATAAAGACGAATACGGTTCCTACCAAGACTAAAAAAACACCAGATCAAATAGAAAAACATACCGAAAAAAACACAAATAAAAAAAGCCTGCTGGCCGAAAGAAAAGGTAATGAGAAAAAAACAAATATCGTTTCAATAAATCCGGCAGCACCTGTAATAACAAAAAAAGAAGGACAAACAACCGAAGACAGGAAAGTGAATAATTCCACGACTGAAAACATCGCATTAACAGAGGATGAATCACCCGGTCACATATTGAAAATTATTTTTGTTTTATTGGTTTTAGTTACAGCGACAGCTATCTATTTTGTATACCCGACAGGCTCGGACATAAATGTAAAACAAAAAAATAAAACAGTAACACTAAAGGTTATTGAAAATACGATAATAGATGATGAACCATTGGATAATTCTATAGAAATACCATCTTCCCCAATGTCGCCATTAACAACCGAAAGTAAAATAAAAGAAACAGAGCAAAATAAGATTATTCCTCATACTGCAGAAATTAAAAAAGAAACAACAGATAAAATTAATCCATACCATGCAGAAATTAAACAAGAGGAAAAGAAAGTGGTCATTAAGGTCTATATACCTCAAACCGTTAAAAAGAAAATCAAACCACTTATTGTTCACACCGTCATAAAGGGGGATACATTATGGGCCATCACAGAAAAATATATTAATGATCCATTCCGCTACCCTGAATTGGCGGCATTAAATAAAATTAAAAATCCCCATCGCATTTATCCCGGTGATCAGGTACAAATACGTTTTATTGAAAAATAATACTTTTTGTATACATATTAGGTTAATAAATGCTCACAATTACGGATTTACCTCCTTTAGCGCTGCAAAACTTATTCGCACCTTACAATATCGATATTAAAAATGTGCCTAATAACCAGCCTATTCCAGGGAGTTTTTGGGGAGACACCGAAGCAGGGATAATTGGTAACCGGCTTTATATTCAGCCACAAACCCCCGTGCATTCTGCATTACACGAGGCTTGCCACTATATTTGTCTTGATAGCGCAAGGCGTAGCCAACTCGATACCGATGCAGGGGGCGATTACGATGAAGAAAATGCTGTTTGTTACCTACAAATATGCCTCGCCGCTAAACTTAATGGCTGCTCTGCCGATATATTAATGAGCAACATGGATAGTTGGGGATATAGCTTCCGTTTGGGCTCTGCCTCGGCTTGGTTTCACAGTGATGCGGAAGATGCTAAACAGTGGTTACTTAATGAATTCCTGGTTGACCAGGATAACGTACCAACCGGGAAATTACGCACTTAGAGGTGATAGATATGGCTTTTGACAGTATACATAATTACTACGAAAAATGTGTTTCCAACGAGATCCAAAAAAAAATACAAAGCGGTGAACTTGAAAACAATGAAGACTTTCTGGCAGATATTGCTTGTGTTGCACTTAATAAATTACCTGCACATTACGTACGTCACGATGTAGATATGGCCTTTTATATGACGGCTGAAGAAAGAGAAAAAAAATCGATAAAAGTTAAGGATGCCATTATTGCAGCAATCGATTTTGTTAAAACACATCAGCACAGTGAAAGATCTTAAATCAACAAAAGAAATTAAAAGAAAATTTATGTCTGAAAATAATCCAACATATGATACTCGCGTCGAAGTACAAACGAGTTATATTATTGAACAATCAGAGCCAGATGAAGAGCGTTATGTCTTTTCATATACGATTACTATTGAAAACCATGGTGATATTGCAGCTAAACTTTTGAGCCGTCACTGGTTTGTTACTGATGCCAATGGCAATGTTCAAGAAGTTGAAGGTGATGGTGTTGTTGGTGAACAACCCTACTTAAAGCCTGGTGATGGTTTTCGCTATACCAGTGGCACAATTCTCAAAACACCTGTAGGCAGTATGCATGGTTTGTATCACATGCTTGCCGATGATGGTGAAGAGTTTGATGCTCCTATTGCCCCCTTTACTCTATCCGTACCCAATCAGCTACATTAAAACTTGCTACAAAATAATATTTGCTAGACACTTAAGCCATGGCAACTTATGCAATTGGTGATCTACAGGGCTGCTATGAATCCCTGTTAGCTTTACTCGACAAACTCAATTTTGACAGGACAACCGATACTCTTTGGTTTGCTGGCGATCTCGTTAACCGCGGTTCAGACTCTTTATCTACTTTACGTCTTGTTAAATCTCTTGGTGATAACGCCATCTCCGTACTGGGTAATCATGATCTCCATTTACTCGCTATTGCAAATGGCATTAAAACAACCCGTTCAGCCGATTTACAACGAATCCTTGATGCTGATGACCGCGACGAATTATTGCGGTGGTTAAGTACGCGACCATTATTACATCATGATAATAAATTAAACCACACCATTACCCATGCAGGTATCTATCCTTTTTGGTCATTGGCTCAGGCACAAGATTATGCTCATGAATTAGAAAGTGAATTAAAAAATAACCTAAATGAATTTTTAAATAATATGTATGGTAATAAACCTGATAACTGGGATAACTCTCTCTCGGGTTTCGAGCGCTTACGATTTATTTGTAACTGTTTTACACGTATGCGATTTTGTCATCCCGACGGTCGATTAGATTTCACCAGCAATGGGGCTCCCGGCACTATTCCAGAAAAAGCTTTACCCTGGTTTGAAATTGAGAACCGTCAAACCAGCAATGAAAAGCTTTTATTTGGACATTGGTCAACACTCGGAATGATTGATAAAGAAAATGTTTACGCTTTAGACACCGGTTGCGTATGGGGAGGAAAACTCACCGCATTGCGAATAGATAACACTAAAGAAGAATATATTAGTGTGGATTGTCCAACTAGCGCGAACCCTAAAGATTATATTAAATAACCCATGGAATCTTTAAATTTACTTTATACTGTATTTTTAAGTAAACTGCGACAGACGGCTTACAACCCATCGCTGCCGTTCGCGGTTTTATAATTGTAATTGCCCATTATCAATTAAGGGAAAACGCAGAACTCAGGTTCACTTGCACCATTTTGGTGAAATGTGCATAAATTAATATAAATTTCTAAAATAAATTCATCAAAAAACTTAAATATTTCTGTGTTTTTCAATTAATAAAAAAGTAAGAACATACAAAAAATTAAGATAATAACTCGTCAATTCAAGCTCTGACTGTTAGGATTTACCAACTTACATTAATAATTAAAAATGACTTAGATAGAATTCTATGTAACAAGGCAAATTATAGAATTCTGTATAATTCACTGTTAGAGTCACAAAAAAATGAATCACCAGAAAACGACAGGAGTAATATTATTATTTATACTTATTTCTATCATTGGTACTTGGTATATATTACTTAATTACGCTAATCCAGTTAATGTTACATGGGAAAGCAACTTCAATTATTTCATGTCACCTGAAGGCGGAATGAAAATCATATTTTACTCCTCAGTTTTTTCGGCGATAATTTCAATATCATTAGCATTATTGCTATTTTCTAATAAAGTAAAATCAAAAAAATCATTATTAATTATTTTCGCTTTATGTAGCCTTCAAGCTCTACCAGCTATAATCTGGCTTGACTGGCATTTTAAATTATTATTCTCAGCATCAGTGCTTTATAGTTACCTTGCTTATAAAGACTCTAACAAGTCATTCAAACCGACGCCGAAAAGCGGCGCGGTTTAACTAAATCGTTATAAGGCAAAAAGGTATTTCATAGATTGTTAAAATATTTAACCATAATTTCTTTTCTACTAATTAGTATTGCACCTGCACATGCTAAGGAACCTTGTGCTCCTAAAGAAGATCTTATTTCAAACCTCCTCCCGAAAAAAACAAGCAAATGCTTACATTCTATTTGGTTTGCTCTAGGCAGAAAAAATAAAATAGACCCTGATTTCACTTTTCGTTTTATAAAAACACTATTACCTACTTCAAAAAAACAATTAAAGAAGCATAGTAGTTTAAGTCAATTTGATATTGACTATATAAAATTAGCGGAAACAATAAGCTTGCTTGATTCAAAAGAACTTATAAAACGATACACTGATTTTATTGTATACACTTCAAGCTCAGCAGATGAACTTCGTTCTTTTGGCTTAGGTAAACTTTATTCTCTTAAAGCCCCAGAATTTTTAAATATATTATCAAGTTACTCAAAAAATGAACAAAAAACATTAATTAGAAGATTATCGTGGGGATTGGCAAATAACTATTACCCAAATATAAATAAATCTAATTACAAACGTCTAATCATTGGTGGATACTGGGAACTTATAGATAATAATAATTCACAACGATTACTATCAAAAAAAGTAGAAGATGAAGTGTTAAAAATAATCGGTAGTTATTAATGAAATTGCCTTATAACAAGGCACTCCAGTTGACCACCAAAAGCGGCGCTTCGCTTGCTTTTGGGGTCAACTGAGCTTAATCGTTGAATGTCTGCTTTAAGTAATTTGAATAGATGAATTTAGTATTTAGCGTTTTCTATCTAAGATAACGAAACTATGAGCGTATCGATTTTTATCATCACCTTTATGATTTATTTTTTCAACCTTATTCCAGTCTGCATTATTAATTTCCGGGAACCAGGCGTCACCATCTAATGTTGCGTGTACAAAAGTTAAGTACAAACGGTCTGCTTTAGGCAACATTTGTTCATAAAAAGAAGCGCCACCAATAATCATCACCTCGTCAACGTCTCCGGCAGCATCTATCGCATCTTCAATTGAATGAACTACAATACTATCACTGGCCTGATAAGATTTATCGCGTGTAATAATAATATTTGTTCTTTGCGGCAGTGCTTTTGCGCCAAAAGATTCAAATGTTTTACGCCCCATAATAATCGGTTTACCCAGTGTATGCTGGCGAAACCATTTCATATCATTGGGTAACTTCCACGGTAACGTATTTTTAATGCCGATAACGCGATCTTCGGTCATCGCTGCGATCATAGAAATTTTCATTAGACAGCAACTACACCTTTAATATGTTCATGTGATTCATAACCTTGTAATTCAAAATCATCAATCGTGAATTCAAAAATATCTTTAATTGCAGGATTAATTTTCATGGTGGGCAAAGGAAAAACATCGCGGCTAAGTTGTAACTCTGTTTGTTCCATGTGATTAGAATATAAATGCGCATCACCGAGCGTGTGCACAAAGTCACCCACATCTAAATCACAGACTTGTGCAATCATCATGGTTAGTAAAGCATATGACGCAATGTTAAATGGCACACCAAGAAAAATATCTGCACTGCGTTGATAAAGCTGGCAAGATAATTTTCCATCTGCAACATAAAACTGGAAAAAAGCATGACATGGTGGCAAAGCCATATTTTCAATTTCGCCCACGTTCCAGGCGCTCACAATTAAACGTCGTGAATCAGGGTTATTTTTAATTTGATCGATCAGTTGCGTAATTTGATCGATGTGTCGCCCATCGGCCGTTGGCCATGAACGCCATTGTGCTCCATAAACAGGCCCAAGGTTACCATCTTCATCTGCCCACTCATCCCAAATACGGACTTTATTATCTTTGAGATACTGAATATTAGTGTCGCCTTTGAGAAACCAAAGCAACTCATGAATAATGGATCGGAGATGAAGTTTTTTTGTAGTGACAACAGGAAAGCCATCTGCCAAATTAAAACGCATTTGATAACCAAAAACACTCATTGTGCCGGTACCAGTACGGTCTTCTTTTTTTACGCCGTTATCTCTGACATGGCGCATTAAATCTAGATACTGCTTCACAAGCGTCCCCTTTGAGCTTATTTTTGCAGGCTATATTATAGGCAAAAAAAAGCCGGATGAGTAATTTTCATCCGGCCTTTACAGTATTTACCAACTAACAATTTATTATCCGTCGTCTTAACGGCTTAATCGCCGCCAGCACCAAAACAATCACGCTGATTATTGCAATCCATTCTGGTACAACTTCAGCTGCCCCCTCAATTTGAGCACTAATATCTATGTCATTCTCTGTGACAACGTAGTCCGTTAAAAGACCAAAACCAATACTGCTGAATGAAATGCCGACGAGATAAATAATAACGATCTTGCGGCCCATTTCTTTAAATAAAATCGCAATGGTGGCCATATTGGTTGCTGGCCCCGCCAATAATAAAACCAGTACGGTGCCTGGTGAAATACCCGCTATAAGCAAACCCGCGGCAAGGGGCGTTGAGGCTGTTGCACAAATGTACATTGGGATACCGACTAATAACATTAAAATCATTGCAGGCAAGCCACTGCCCCATTCTGCCAGTGCTTGACCCGGGAAGAACGTTGCCAAAGCGGCAGCCATTGCAACACCAAATAATAACCAATAGGCAATATCATCCCAGATATCACTCAATGCATACCTAAATCCGCTTAAGTTGCGCGACCAAAACTCAGCCCCCCTTTTAACCTCAGTCGAACAACTGTCGCTGCTGCAACAACTGCTTTCAGCCTTCACAACGGCTATCGACTCGGGCTCAGAGCAGCTCCCACTACTACAACTAACCACTGAATCTTTTTCTGGCATATATTGTTTTTGACGGCCTAAGAATAATACCGCTAGAAGCCCTGTAATAATGGCACTAAATACCGCCGCAATGACACGCACCACTGTCATAAACGGGCCAAGTAAAACGTAAGAAACACCAACAGAATCAACCCCGGTTTCTGGTGTTGCAACAAGAAAAGAGAGCGTTGCACCATCGGAAGCGCCGGAACGCCTTAAACCAATTGCAGCAGGTAAGACACCGCAAGAACATAAGGGTAGCGGCGCTCCAATAATTGCCCCTTTAACGACAGGCCATACGCCCGAGCCACCAAGCACACGTTTCATGAAACTTTCCGGGATCCAAACTTTGATGAGGCCTGCAGCTAATAAACCAAATAATAACCAGGGGGCAGCCTCCAGGCTCACCTCAACAAAATTTTCTAAAAAACGATTAAGAAGATCCATATAGTATTTATTACCTTATCTATTATTAAGCAAGCCAATCTGGAATTTGTTTTGCTATGGTTGTTTTTTCAGATGTACGCTCTCCCATTAATGTAAAGCCGTGGATCGTTCCTTTATCATCTTTAAATAACGCACATAGTCCCTGATCATTTATTTCAACCTCCCATTCCCCTTCCATCTTACGAGGAGCAGGGCAAACAACAGTCGGATAACATGGTGTTTTAAGTGCAACTGGCATCGCGGGATAATGTACGGCGCTCTCTTCACCGGCAAGAGTTGCAGCTAAAGCACGAGCCGAAGTCATTAATGGCATAATAAAGGGCAAGCTAAGATCTTCAACCTGGGCACAGTCACCCAAGGCATAAATATCATTATCGCTGGTTTGTAAAAAACGATTTACTTTTATACCCCGTTCAGTTGCCAGCCCCGCCGATTCAGCTAAGGATAGGTTTGGGCGTAAACCAATCGCGGAAAGTACGAGGTCACAGCTAATCTGAGTACCATCTTTTAAGGTAACTTTTAGTGCATCACCGTCATTATCAACATGCGTTACCGAATTATTAAAGTGCCAACTCACTCCCAGTGCCGAGAGTTTATCTTGTAACAACTTCGCAGCCTCTTCAGGTATCATAAGTGATAGTGCATGAGGTGACAGGTTCACAATACTTACCTGAGCATCCACTGTTGATAAATCATTAGCAAATTCACAACCAATCATACCTGCGCCGATAATAACGATGCGCTTACCTTTTTCGAGCTGTTCTCGAAATTCACGGTAATCTTCCAGATCATTCACTGATAAAACACGATCTGCGGCATCACCTTCAATCGGTGCATTAATGGTATTCGCACCATTGGCCAGCACTAAACGATCATAACTTACGGTTTCTATCTGGCCATTACGCTCAACTTCTAAACTGTGAGCCTGCGAATCAATTTTTAAAACTTTCGTATTACTCCAAACATCGGCCTTTAAATTTTCAGCCATTTTTTCAGGATTGCCCATAACAAGTTCATCGGCTGTTTTATTTTTTGCTAATGCATTCGACAGCATAGGTTTGGAATATGAATGTCCGTCGTCACGGCTAAGAAGAAGAAGTTCAGTTTCTTCATCACGGCGGCGAAATTCCCGCGCAACGGTATACCCTGCGATACCTGTTCCAATAATGACAATTTTTTTCATTTTTATTTATCCTTAAGTATGGATATCTATAGTTAAAACAGTTTATGCCTTATACTAGAGCAGTACTCGATGAATAATAAAATAAGAATTTAATCATAATGAACGACGACACTATCCATATCAATTCTAATAAACCCATCAGCACATTACTTAGCAAGGTTGAAACAGAAATTCTTAACCAGGGTGGAAAGTTCAAAGGCACTAATGAAAAAGGACAGTTTTCAGGGAAAACCATCCTTGGTCAAATTCAGGGTGAATACCATATTGTAGAACAAGAAATTATTATTCGTATTACTAAAAAACCTTTTCTTGTTCCGATGAATAAAATCACATCTGAAATTCAATCTTATTTTCAAAGCTAAAATAAGATGGTTAAGAGAGCTATTCGCTTAAAAAACTTAATCGAAATCTAATTTGCTTGCGCCACAATCCGGACAAAGGAAATCTTCATCAACATCTTCCCATTTTGTACCGGGAGGGATGCCATGCTCTGGATCACCTTTTTCTTCATCATAAACATAATCACACAGTAAACACTTATGTTGCATTATTACTTCCTCACTAAATAAATTACTAATTAAAATTCATTGTATGAAATACTCATACAAAATATTTCAATGTTACCTCTTACTTTTAAAACAATGTTGCTTTTTTTTCAGAGACGAAACTGAAACCATATGCACTTCAGATTGATTTTCTAAACGTTTTTTTGTTAACGGTGCACTGCATGCAGCAGCACTCGAACAATTTCCACAGCCACCCGATGATGAATTAAATAGCTGCTTTAATTTAATTATTGTAAAAACAATAACAAATAAAAGAGCAAGACTTAGCGTAATATGATCCCAGAATGTAAGTTCAGCTCTCATGTAAATACCCCTCCAAAAAACGATACCGCAAAAGCCAATACGTAAGCTAACGCAATAGAAAATCCTATGGAGAAACCCGTCCATTTTAAAGACTCTGTTTCACGGTACATTATCGCAATAGTTGACATACAAGGGATGTAAAGAAGTGTAAAAATCATAAATGAAACTGCCGTTACAACAGACATTGAACCCGCGATTGATTCGCGCAGACTTAGTGTATTCTCATCTACTTCATCACCTTGCGCATAAAGTACACCAAAAGTTGCCACTACAATCTCTTTAGCGACAACGCCCGTTAATAACGCGATAGAAGTGTTGGTATCAAAATTCATCGGTGCAAATATAGGTTGTACAAAGCGTCCTATTTGCCCCAGGTAACTTTTATGTTGCATTTCTTGCTGCATATCAAGTTTGAGCTGGGTAACCACTTCTTGATTAACTTGTGGCTTCGCTTCGAGAACAGATATTTCTTGCTGATAATCTTTACTTAATTCAACATCCAGAGGAAATGTTTGCAAAAACCAGATAACAATTGAGCCAACAACAATAATCCCACCAACTTTTCTCAAAAACTCAGAAGCATTGCTCGACATATGAGTTGAAACTGACTGCAAAGTTGGAACGCGATAAGGAGGTAACTCCATTAAAAACGGTGATGTGTTCGCGCCTTTCACAACGGCCTTGCTCAAAAATAAAGCCGCAGCGAGAGCAACAACTATACTCACCATATAAATACCAAAGAGTGCAGTGCCCGCATTTTCGCCAAAGAAGGCGCCCGTAAATAAAATAAAAACAGGTAGACGTGCTGAACAACTAATAAATGGATTTACCAAAATAGCAACCAATCGATCTCGGCGATTCTCAATGGTGCGTGTCGCCATTATTGCGGGAACATTACAACCAAAACCCGTTAGCATTGGTATAAATGCTTTCCCATGCAAACCAAACTTGTGCATGATGCGATCAACTAAAACTGCACCCCGCACCATGTAACCAGTGTCATTAAACACGGCAATAAAAAAGAATAAAATAACAATGTTAGGGAGGAAAATGATCGTTCCACCTACGCCTGCTACCACACCATTGATCAGCAAATCTTTAAACATGTTTTCAGGCATTACGTTGTTAAGGGTCTCTGAAACTAAACCAACCCCGGCATCAATCCAGTCCATAGGGTATGCCCCCAGGGTAAAGGTTGACTCAAACATAACCCACATAATAAAAAGAAAAATCGGCATGCCAAACCATTTATGCAACAAGAAGGCATCAATCACGCGAGTTGTATCAATTCGATTTATTGTACTGCTGGTGTCAACTTGCATGGTTTCCTGTAGTAAGCCATGAACAAAACCATAACGGCCATTATTTAATAGCATACCGGCATCTTCACTATGGCCTTTCTCAAGCTCTTCGCGTTCCACCGCAACCGCAGCAATTAAATCCGTATGATCACCCTCTTCTTTAATTACCGTTTCATCATTTTCAAGTAACTTTATCGCCAACCAACGTGAATGCTCTATACGCATTTGGTTATTATGCAACCGGGCAATATGATCCTGAGTGCGTTCTATCGCTTCTTCAAGGTGACTGTCATAGTTTAATTTAATCAAACTCGGCTGAGTTTCTGCTTCAGCAAATTCCATAATTGCATTGAACAATGCCTCGATACCTTCACCGTCTCTGGCATTTGTTTCAACGACAGGTGTTCCTAATAAATAGGCAAAGGATTCTTCATCCAGCTCAACGCCTTTATTAGCCGCCTCATCTACCATGTTAAGAACTGAAATACGCGGAATCGACATCTCAATTAATTGTGATGTTAGAAGCAAATTTCTTTCAAGATTGCTCATATCGAGCACATTGAGAATTAAATCGGGGGACTCATGATAAAGGAAATTTCGACTTTCTCGCTCTTCATCCGTTCGACAGCTTAGGGAATAAATACCGGGCAAATCAACCAGCTGGATTTCCCAACCCTGGTATTCAAAAGTGTGCTTACGAATTCCAACGGTTACACGAGGGTAATTGCCCACCGAACTATGCAACCCTGTTAACTTATTGAAAAGGGAAGTAGAGCCAGTATTAGGATTTCCTAAAAGAGCAATTGTAATACGCTTGTCGTCAACCATTTCGTTCGCTTAGAGCTAGTCCGAGTTTTTATAAATGAGAACCATTATTATTCTTAAATAGAGAAAAAGCAAATATTATTAACGGTTAATATTCAACGCAGCCTATCAGCTCGCTAAAAAGAAGAAAAAGAGAACAAACTCATTAAGCTTAACCTGAAGTTATAAAAGGGGAAAAGCAAAGTAAGTACTAACAAATAGATACTTTTAAGAAGACTAAAAACAGGAATGTGTAACTGTGCACTAGCGGCCGATTGCTTTAAATCGCCACGCTAGCGGTGCTTAATATCCCCACAATCACATTCTGAGCAACAACCAAATAAATTCATTTCATGATAAACCAAGGTGAAACCACTATTTTCACTTAGTTCTATTTGTAGGTTTTCAATGTCATCATTATGGAATTCTTCAACGCGACCACATTTTAAGCAGACCATATGATCATGGTGTTCTCCAGAATCAAGCTCAAAAACCGCTTTATTCTCTCCAAACATATTTTTTTGCAGCAAGCCCGCGACTTCAAATTGAGTCAACACGCGATAAACCGTGGCAAGACCAATATCTTCCCCGTCTTCTAGTAAGCAACGATAAACATCTTCCGCACTAAGATGACGTTTTTTACTTTTTCCAAAAACATCAAGAATTTTCAAGCGAGGAATAGTGGTACGCAGTCCCGCTTGTTTTAAATCATTTTCTTCACTCACAGCTAAAACCCCTGCAAAGTTTATGTTAATTAAATATGGAAAATCGCTAACACTACAAACGAGAAAACCGACTCAAACTTCTCGCTTCATTAGAACCGCATACATTACCGAAAAACTGCGCCAGATTATACACCCTGATACCTATTTTAAATTTTGTTTTCGCTAGCAACACAAAAAATTACCCCATACCCAGCGTTATATAACCAAAAAATCTGTTCTTAACGTCCGCTTTTCATTATTATATTGAAATTATATTAGCACTAATATAATATTCATACATGAAAGAAAATCATAAATATGGACTTGGAGAACTGCTACGGCACTTAACAGAGTTAATCGATCGTAGTGCAGAGTCCTTTTATAAAGAACATAATTTACGCTACCGCCCCCGATTTACCCCCATCATGCGCGTACTGTCTGATGGACCATGCTCGGTCAACGATATAACCGCGCAATTAGCAATAACACAAGGTGCGGTTAGTCAAAGCCTGAAACTGATGGAAAAGGAGTCCCTGATCAAACGTAAAAGCGGCGCAGACTCACGACAATATATTATCTCGCTAACAAAGAAAGGGCAGGCGCTACTATTAAAGCTGGAACAGCACTGGCAAGCAATGTTTGCCGCTATTGAATTATTAGAAAAAGAAATCGATGCCCCGTTGCGTATGGTTTTAGATAAAACAATACATGCACTCGAGAAAAAAAGTTTTTCTCAACGGGTCTCCGATAGTATGAGAGAAAAGATATGAAAGAAACACTTACCGCTGGCATTAAATACCAACATACCTTTCTGCTAACTCAAGCGAAAACTGTTCCATTGTTATATCCAGAGTCAGACGAATTTATCGCAATGCCTGACGTTTTCGCCACGGGTTTTCTGGTTGGCTTTTTAGAATGGAGCTGCATTAAGGCAATTAATCCCTACCTTGACTGGCCAAAGGAACAAACCGTAGGTACACATATCGATGTTAGCCACATTGCGGCAACACCACCCGGATTAGAAGTCACCGCCACCGTTGAACTCATTGAGGTAAACGGCAGAAAATTAATATTTAAAGTAGAAGCGCACGATGGCGTTGACCTTATATCAAAAGGCCGACATGAACGATTCATTATTGATAAAGAAAAATTTGATCTGAAGGTTAATGAAAAGAAAAAAATGTATTGTAGGCATGCAAAAGATGAAGCTTAAATTCAACGATCTTTTTTCTGACAACTCAGAAGCTTACAAGCAATTTAGACCAACGTATCCGCAAGAACTATTTGCATATTTATCTTCTATTTCAAAGCACCACCAAACTGCCTGGGACTGTGCCACGGGCACAGGACAATCCGCAGTATCATTATCCAACTATTATTCAAAAATTATTGCCACTGATGCCAGCGCATCACAAATTAAAAATGCAGAAAAAAAACAAGGCGTTGTTTACCAAATTGCTACAGCAGAAAATAGTCACATTGATACTGGTAGCATTGATTTAATTACCGTTGCGCAGGCCTTCCATTGGTTTAATGTTGACGAGTTCGCCGAAGAAGTAAACCGGGTGTTAAAAGACAATGGAATTATTGCGATATGGACTTATAACTTATTATCAATACGAGAAAATCTTGATAAAGAAATAATCTATTTATATAAAACAATCCTTGGGGAGCATTGGCCCGAAGAAAGAAAGATGGTGGAAAAAGGGTATAAAAATGTTCAACTGCCCTTCACAGAAATAAAAGCACCTTCATTTAATTTATCAGCACACTGGAACCTGTCCCAATTAATAGGATACCTATGCACATGGTCAGCAACAAAAAAATACAAGGAAAAATTTGGTACTAATCCTGTAGAAGAAGTATATAACAACATTGCTGATGCATGGGGTGATCCTGAAAATGTATTGCAGATAAAATGGCTGTTAAGTATCAAGGTGTGGAAAAAAACATAACGCAAACTGACTTACAAGTAACACCCCACTCTATATTTTATTCATTGAGTATTAAAAGTAGAAAATGTTTAGCTATTTATTATTTTTGATCAATCGCAAACTCTTTTGCTAAATCTAGAATTTTTTCTCCGTCTTTCAGTTTACTGGCACTGGCTTCATCCAGATCTATATCAATATCTAAATCTGGAACTTTACTGCCCAATAAAGAAATTTCATCTTCAAAGCTTCTATCTAAAACATTAACCTTATCTTTCACTAAAGGAATACTATCGACATTGTTCTTGTCATTTAATTTATTTTTTAATTCTTCGGCAGAACGTAAGGCATCATTTTCTTTTTTAAGTTTTTCATAACGCGCCGTCTTATCTTTCAAAACTTTTTTATATTGAGTTGCTTTTTCCGTTAGTTCTTTAACTTGTACCTCTAAATTTCTAATATCGCCCGCGGCTAACTGTTTCTGTAATAATGTTTTTTGTAAATCAACAAGTTCATGCTGTGCTTTCAAATAAACACGTTCCATTTCTTTATTTTTTTGTTGTTCTGATTCCAAATCATTTTCTAATGTTTCTTGTTTTGACTTCTGTTCATTTTTATAAGACATCAACTCTTTTAATTGAGTATTGCTCTTAGACAACTCCCCTTCTAAATTATCAATTTGATTCTGTAAACCGGTTACTTTAGCCGGATCAATAGGACGAGGTTGCTTTGCAATTTTCTGTTGTAACGCTTCTATTTTAGCAATAGCAACTGACAATTCATCTTGGTTTTCAGCTAACGCTGAGTTTTGCTTAATCAATTGTTCCTGAATTTGTTCTTTTTCAAGCGTTAATTTTTTAATGGTGGATACATTTTCCATTAACTTTTCATTTAATTTTTTGTTTTCCTGCCCTAAACTTAGCGCCTCCCTTTCCAGGCGATGATTATCAACTGCTTCATCAATTTTTTTTAAGCTAACTTCCTTTAGTTCATTATGTAAAAGTTCGATCTGTTCTTCTAGCTTTCTGCGTTCTGCCTCAAATCGATTACGAGAGTCCTCTTGAGGCTTATATTCTTTTTCTAACCTTTGAATTTCTAATAACATTTCCTGCTTTTCTTTTATGAAAGCCTGGCGATAGCTTGCTAAATCTAAACGCTCTTGTTCTGTTTCTTCATCACTTAACAGACGAGCTTGAGCCCATAAACGGGAAAGGCCCTGTGAAAGATTATCTGGCCCAGCCGGAAATTTATACTTCTCCCTTTTATTACTGCTATTCATCCAGTCAGATAAATAACCTGAAATAACGCTATAAGGTGCAGACTCGAAATATTCCCGTACCAAGGCAACCGTAGGCTGAGTTCCATTAGCCTGTAATTCCTCGAAAATCGAAAAAACGGCTTCCCTGCTTAAAACTTGATGATTTTTAAAGCTCAAAATTTTATCTCGTTAATTTAATGTATATGGCACTGCATAAATAATGCCAAATTATACTCAGTTTTTTTTCATCGCTGTACCGACAAGTATTGCTAACCCGCTGTAATTAATATGTTTTTTTAGTCGAACAAATAACATCTAGTAAATAAATGATAGTTATACTTACATATATGTAAATCCGTCAAAATATTTCTTCTAAATCACATCAATCCGTCAAAAATAACAAACTCATGGACGATAATGAGAATGATTTGCATTTGAAAAATTATCGATATAATTCGCACAACTTAAATATTTACATCAACACAGGTATTACTATGCAAACTAACAATAGCCGCATCATTACTATGTGTGTTATTTATTTCAAATACACATGCAACAACTGAAACAACAGATTTGCGTGATCTAATCAAGCAACAGCAAAAACGTTTAGAAGTGCTGGAGTCTCAGGTTGAAGCTACAGCTTCTCAAGTAGAAGCAAACTCATCATCTGCGAGCAGTTCAGCTAAAAAGACCACTATCGGCGGTTATGGTGAGATGCACTACAATAATTTAACCGGTAAAGGTGGCGCTTCTGATAAAAAAGAACTCGATTTTCACCGCTTTGTACTGTTCTTTGGCCACGAGTTCAGTAAAACAACTCGTTTCTGGTCTGAGTTAGAGCTTGAGCACTCGATTGCTGGTGAAGGTAAAAACGGCGAAATTGAACTTGAACAAGCTTATATAGAAGTCGATCTCAACAAAAACCATAAAACTCGTTTTGGTATGATGTTAGTTCCCGTCGGCATCATGAACGAAACACATGAGCCCCCTGTATTTTATGGTACAGAACGTAACCCAGTGGAGAAAAATATCATTCCTGCAACATGGTGGGGCGGCGGTGTCAGCTTATTAGGTGAATTGGCTCCAGGTTGGAGTTACGAAGTTGCGGTACATGAAGGTTTAAACACAACATCATCAAAATCGTATAAGCCACGTAGCGGTCGTCAAAAAACAGGTAACGCACAAGCGGATAACCTTGCTTACACGGGTCGTATCAAGTGGACAGGTGTTACCAGTTTAGAGCTTGCAGCAACGGCGCACCAGCAAACTGATATTACTCAGGGTAATGATGCAACAGCGGGATCAACTAATTTATACATAATGCACGGTATTTATAGTACGGGTCCATTCACACTTAAAGCGTTATATGCAGCCTGGGATCTATCAGGTAGTGGTCCAAAAGCAATTGGCGCTGATAAGCAAAGAGGTTGGTATGTTGAGCCTTCTTATAAAATCAGTAATAAACTAGGTATCTTCGCTCGCTTAAATGAATATGATAATACAGCCGGTTCAGCAGCAGGCGCAACGAAGAAGAAGCAAACGGATATTGGTTTTAACTACTGGGTTGAACCTAATGCTGTTATTAAGGTTGATTTTCAAACTCAAGACAATGGTAACGGTCAAAACCAAAATGGCTTTAACATTGGAATGGGCTATATGTTCTAACTTGTAAAGGAAAAATATTTGTACAATAAAACGGGAGGGTGCCTTGCATCCTCCTTTTTTAGATCCTGGCTAAACTAGTTTATTCAAATCAGCTTAGCCACCAAAATACCATTAATCGAAAAAATGCATATTAAAAAATTCAAACTCACACTGACTAAATTATTTTTATTTATAATAATTGGCGTTAACTCTTCTGCTGTATTGGCTGAACAAACATACCAAAAACCGCTGGATTTTGTAAAAGAAAGCTTTTCTTTAAACCCACCAAAATCTAAAGTACTATGGATTACGAAATCACTAAAACCCAGCATTTATGAAATTTTAGGTCACGATCTTGGTGTATTGCGCGTTCGTTACTGGGCTAAAGATGGGCAAACAGTTTGGGTGCTAAATGAAATCGGTAAACAACACCCAATTACCGTTGGCTTTGTAGTAAAAGAAAACAAAATACAACGGTTAAAAGTCTTAATTTTCCGTGAAAATCGAGGCTGAGAAGTTCGCCATCCTTTTTTTACCAACCAATTTAAGCAAATGACGACAAACACGGAAAACCAATTAGAAAAAAATATAGACGGGATTTCTGGTGCAACGCTTTCAGTAATAGCATTAAAAAAAGCTTGCGCGATTAGCGCTTTATTTTCATAAGCACGTCAATAAATAAACTTAAAATAATCAACAAATATTTTAAGTAAAAAAAGGAAATAAACTTGCAGGAAAATAAAATAACACCCAAACGTAATATTTTCCATTGGCACCGCCAGCTCGGTATTGCTGTGTCCCTCATAGTTATAATTCTTTCAGTAACAGGTATTTTGTTAAACCATACCGAAAAATTTAAACTTGACTCAAACTATATTAAATCTGAATTTTTATTAAAATGGTACGGTATAAAAAAACCCATTATTAAAAGTTATTCTGTCGGCAAAAATTTTATTAGCCACTCGGATGGTAAAGTTTATTTCAATGAAACATTAATTCAAAAAGATATGCAAGTCATAAGCGGCGCAGTTATGACACAAAATTTTATTGCCGTTGCAAGTCAAAATGAAATACTTTTATTAAACCTGAATGGCGAAACAATAGAAAGACTTAATGAAACATCAGGAATCCCAGATAATATTATTTCACTCGGAATGGATAATACAAAACAACTCTTCCTAAAAACAAATAAAACTCTCTTTAAAGCAAGTGATGATGTTACAGGCTGGGAACAAAGTACGGATAAAAATATTCACTGGTCACAAACTTCAATCCTACCTCTCTCACTAGAAAACACATTAACAAACCTGTTTAGAGGAAAAGGCCTGACACAAGAACGTGTTATGTTGGATGTTCATAGTGGACGAATCTTAGGTAAAGCAGGACCTCTGCTGATGGACTTATCCGCAGTGCTGTTAATTATTCTATCATTTACCGGTGTTTGGATGTATGTAAAACGAACATGGATAATTTATAAACGTAATAAATTACTTGCAGCAGCTTCAATTGGTGAAGCTTATAGCGCAGCCGATCTTAAGCGCGGCGAAGAAGGTGTTGTATTAACTGTTATTGGTGATGAAGCATTACGTCAACGTCTTGCTGCGATGGGCGTGATGTCAGGAACTGTTATTGCAACACCTGACGCATCTATTTTTGGTGACCCTAGAACATATTTAGTGCGTGGTTATCAACTATCCATGCGCAACACTGAAGCAGCGATGATATTGTTGCAAACGGAGACTCAAACTATACAACAGTTAGAAAAATTTGCAGTTAATAAGTCAGAGAAAAATTAAAACAATGAAATCTACTCTGTTAAAAATAACAGAGCAACCTATATCAATACTCCCCTTCGGGGATTGGCCAGACTCCACCGGCTAACTGAATAAAAAACTCCTCATATACATAAGGTAAATCCATTAATTTACCAAAACTATGCTTACCAAACATTCTTAAATCAGGGAAATTAACTGCTAAGCGAAAATGTGGATGCATTATAATAACTCGCTTATCTACAACCATTAATTCATACGGAAGATGGGCGCTACGTCGAATATCTTTACTGTCAATAATATCCATAACAAACTGATCATTTAAAAACTTTTGATCCTTGATATCATTTGTCAGACTAATACCAAAAACTGTTTGTTTTTTACCTGGAATATCAACCCGGTAAACTTTCTTCATATTTTTCAGTCCCTTGGCAAAACCTGCTTCGACAGACTTTAGCGCTTCTTTATGTGACTTATGCTGTGCAAGATCCATAAAACCTTTAAAACCTTCTAAACCAAAAGCATAGTTATAATCCGGAAGCTCATTCGATGCGATGCCGTTACCACCAAAGTCTTTTTCATAACCAAGTGTTTTGGCTAGTAACTGTCGAGTTGAGCTTAAGCGCTCTTTCATATTGTAAGCCAGCCCCATATAGGTAGGATTATTATGTACAACTTGTATTTGATTATTTTTTTCCGTCACCGATACACGTATTGTTGCACCAAATCCTCCAAACTCTGTTTTTGCTGCTGTATTTAACAGGGTTTTATTGGTAACGATATATATTTTGGTTGTCGTATAAGGCTCATAAATACCCACAATCTTAAATCCAGCTTTAATGAGCTGGCCATTTACAGTTGATGCAACTTGAGAAAGATTCTTACTTGTATAGGTTTTCGCTAACGTAAATGGCTTCAATATGACGTTTTGTTCTGCGGCAGAAACAGAACTAAGAAAAAGAGACAAACTAAGAAAAAAGATAAAATTAATTTTATGAGATAAAAGTTTCATTGTGCAATTTCCTTTTGAAGGATAGTATTAAGAATACTTACAAAAATAATGTAAGCCATATTGCATCAATTGTGCTTAGTATTTATGTAACTTTTGTTACACAAATGTTAACAAATTAACTACAACTTATTTTTATACTCCTATTTAATCTTTTTAGTGCTAAGGTAGTATAAAACAAAGCCGATAATAATCAGCGGTAATGAAAGCAGTTGCCCCATGGTTAACCAACCCCATGCAAGATAACCAAGATGAGCATCAGGAACGCGAACAAATTCTATTATTAGCCTAAAGATACCATAACCAACAGCAAACACTGCCGAAATCGACATTGTGGCGCGTGGTTTTGCGCTGAACCACCAAAGTAAAATGAATAATACAAGGCCTTCTAAGAAAGCTTCATACAACGGGTTAGGATGTCGAGGTAGGTTATCCGCTGATGGGAAAATCATTCCCCAGGGTAAATCTGTCGGTTTGCCCCACAACTCACCATTAATAAAATTACCCAGGCGTCCAAAACCAAGCCCCAAAGGAATCAGGGGGGCGACAAAATCCATAATATTGAAAAAACCTTTTTTATATTTACGGTTAAAGAGCGCCATCGCAACAAGTACACCTAAAAGGCCGCCATGAAATGACATTCCGCCTTGCCAGACTTTAAACAGCATTAATGGATCTTCAATAAAACCTGGGAATGAATAAAATAAGACATAACCAACGCGGCCACCAAGCACAACCCCCATACCACCGTAAAACAATAAGTCATCAATTTGCTCATAGTTCCAATCTCGATAATGCCGTTTGGTTTGTAAGCGTGCTAACCAAAAGGCACTCAGAAAAGCCATAACATAACTCAAACCATACCAATGTATATCCCAACCAAAAATTGAAATTGCAACGGGATCAAAATTAATGATCATTTTTTTGCTCCATTTTTGATATGACAAATAAAAGATTTTAAATAATTGGTTTCTTGCATCGCTGGATGTACCGGATGATCGGGCCCCTGATGACCTTGTTCTAATACCTGGCAATCGACATTCGCTAAGTATGAAGCTTGACGAATTTCATTCAGTAATTGTTCATGTCCCAGGTGGTATGAACATGAAGCAGAGACTAAAATACCTTCATTTTTAATCAGCCCCATTGCCAAACGATTAATACGACGATAGGCAAGGCTGCCTTCTTTTAAATCTTTACGCCGTTTTACAAAGGCAGGGGGATCTAAAATTACTACATCAAATTTGGTTTTATCTTCCGCTAAAGATTTAAGTGCATCAAAGGCATCCCCCTCGATGGTATTAAAATCTTTTTCTCTATTATTTAATGTCGCGCTTTGTTGCGCCAAATCTAAAGCGAATCCAGAAGCATCAACACAGGTCACCTCTTTCGCACCTGCTTGTAGTGCTTCAACACCCCAGCCCCCAACATAGCTAAATACATCAAGTACACGTTTATCTTTAACATATTGCTGTGTACGCTGGCGATTTAAACGGTGGTCATAAAACCACCCTGTTTTTTGTCCCCGTTCTAGCGATGTGACAAAACGCGTATTATTTTCTTCAAGTTCAACTAACTCTGGCAGCTCACCTAAAACTGTTTTGCTATAGAGCTCTAATCCCTCTAGCTTTCTTGAACCGCTATCATTACGCAATAAAATAGTTCTAGGTTTTATAACTTCCGATAAAGCCTCAAGAATATCTTCCTGGATATTATCCATACCTGCTGTGGTCACCTGTACAACCAATACATCATGGTAGCGATCAACCACCAGGCCAGGTAAACCATCACTTTCACCAAAAATGAGTCTATAACAGGGAACAGAAAAAATATGTTGACGTAAGGCTAACGCTTCTTTAATCCGCTGAATTAACCTGTCTAATGTTAAAGCTTGCTTTTCAAAACGACTTACTAAACGAGCACAAATTAAGGTGCCTGGATTAACGTAGCCCGTACCTAAAACACGCCCCTGACTATTTGCAATATGACACCATTGCCCAGCAGCAAACTCTTTTAAGGGTGTTTTCTTAGTGTCAACTTCGTTACTGTAAACCCATGCATGACCTGCACGTAAACGACGATCTTCATTTTTTTTTAAACGTAACTCAGGTAAAGCAGCCATAAACAATAACCATTCTTAATGTAAATATATCTCTTAATTAAAACCAGAGGTGACTTAATACCCGCATTATCTCATGTTCTAAAAGTAACGTCTTAAATTTATCGACGTAAAATTAAAACGGGAGCAAAATGCTCCCGTCAAATACAACCAGAGTTTTAATATTTAAGATACGTCTACATTAGCTTTTAAAATATTATTGCTATACATTAGATCAACACCGCATTCTAACTTTTCAAACCATGCTAAAAATTCTGCAATAACCGCTTCACCTTTAAAAGGACGTCCGTGTTGAGGCACGATCATATTAATATCCATCTTTCGAATTCTCTTTACCCAATCACGGCATGCAACATTTGATACCATGTAACGTTGGTGAAAACCTTCCATTGTTTTAACATGTTCCGCAAAATTGTCCACTGGTTTTTCATGATCCTTATCTGCTAATGATGCTCCAACATCACCGGAAAAAAGGATCTTGCTAATCGGATCGTAAAAATGAAAATTACCTACAGAATGTAAAAAGTGTGCCGGAACGGCTTTAATCATGGAGTCTCCAAAAGGTACCGTTCCCCCCTCATCAGGTATTGAAACAATGCGATCTTCGCCCGTAGGTGCCATATAACCTGGAATTAAATGCGGCAAAAAACGTTCCCATAACCGTGAAACCACAACTTTAGCGTCACTGTACATAATCCATTTATCAACGGAAGAAATAATATCGGGATCCTGGTGAGTCGCAAAAACATAATCAAGCTCTTTAATCGAACTAATTTTTGATATTGCCATATTTAATGGCTGATAAGTTAAAGCGCCACCGGGATCAAACAGGGCTGAATGGTGATGATTTTCAATAAATAATTGATTTGACTGAATACCGTCACCCGTTACTAAATCTGTAAACAAATAGACCGTGTGCCCGTCTTCATCATAAAGCTTATGTGCCATTTATTACCCCTAGTAAATAATTGCAGCCGTATTGATTATCATTATTTTCAATACTCGATTATCAATAAATCTGGCAGCATTACACCAAATTTCCAGAATATTTCAGCTGGTCATAATATAGAATTAGCTTTTACTAATATTGATATGTGTCAATAAAAATGTGGATAAAGGCTATAATTTACCAGAAATGTGATAAGCATCGTAAATGGCATAAGCCCATGAAATTATTAGAATAATTAATAAAGAGTTTAGGTAACTATTACTTGAAAAGCCAATAAGCGCTGAGGTGGTATTTGATATTTGTTCAACATCCAAGGCAATACCGTTTTTTTGCATGCTGTTGATTACATCGTGTGCCTGTTGAACAATTTCACTAATCATTAAATATAGCAACACACAATTTATTAGAATAATGAGCCAACCTCTCTTTTTATAGCCTGCTAATATTTGACCTAGCCCGGGAAATATCAATGCAGACAAAAGAGCTGATTTAATTGATTTTTTCATTATTTAATTATCCCGTAAAAGCATTGTCCGAATTAAGATAATCCATTTCTTCTTGTGATGACCCTCTATTGAGAATTTCATTTCTATGCGGAAAACGCCCATATTTTTTTACTATATCGCGGTGATGTTTTGCAAAACGCAAGTTTTCTACTAACCCCGCTTCTTCAAATAATTTCACAGAAAGATTTTGATCTTCAATATTTTCACTATGCATTAAAGGCATGTATAAAAAGGCAACTTTATCTTTAGTTATTTCTTTATCAAAACCTTGTTCTATCGCTTTTTTTGTTACCTTAATTGCTATTGCCTCAGTGCTAAAGCTTTTTACTTCGCCCCGAAACATATTTAAAGGAAACTGATCCAGAATAATGACTAAAGCAAGACAGCCCTCGGCACTATCTTGCCATGATTTATTTTCTCCCCGAAGTGTTTCTAACCAAACTTTTTCATAATTTGATTTGATTCCTTTATCAAACTCGATACTTGAGTTAAACCATTTAGCTTTAACTTTATCTGAATACCAATATTCAATAATTGATTGTGGTGTCTCTAATTCCGATGTCATTATTTTGTCTGACATAATTTACCACATAAAAAAGCCCGCAGAGGCGGGCTTAATAAACAATTTAAAATGAACTTCCAAAGTTTGCTTTGTACCTTTGTTTAAACTCTTGCATGGTAAAGGCATGGTTTTGCGTACCATTGGATTCAATTTTAATCGCTCCCATCAATGAAGCAATACGTCCTGTTGTATCCCAGTCCAACTCGTTCAAAATACCGTACAGAAGTCCCGCACGAAAAGCATCCCCACAACCCGTTGGATCCTTTATCCCACTTACTTTAGCAACAGGAATCTCATGACGATGCCCTTTACTATAAATATGTGAACCTTCACCACCACGGGTAATAATTAAAGCATCCACCATTTCTGAAATTTCATTAGGTGACTTACCAGTACGTTCTTCAAAAAGTTGGGCTTCATAATCATTTAGTGCAATCCAGGTTGCTTTCTCAGCAAAAGAGATAAGATCATTACCATCAAACATGGGCAAACCCTGCCCCGGATCAAAGATAAAAGGAATACCGGCTTCTGCAAAATCTTCTGCATGCTGGATCATTCCATCGCGACCATCGGGAGCAACAATTCCAACCTTCACGCCTTCTGTTTTTAATACGCTATTTTCATGCGAAAGACTCATCGCACCAGGATGAAAAGCTGTAATCTGGTTGTCATCTTTATCTGTCGTGATAAATGCTTGTCCTGTATACAATTCAACTTCTTTTAAATATTGCCGGCTAATCGCAAACTTATCCATCCATTCTGCATACGGCGCAAAATCATTACCCACTGTTGCCATTGGTAACGGTTCTTCACCCAAAAGTTTCAAGTTAAAAGCAATATTACCTGCACAACCACCAAATTCACGGCGCATTTCAGGTACTAAAAAAGAAACATTTAAAATATGAACTTTATCCGGAAGAATATGATTTTTAAATTGATCAGGAAACACCATAATAGTGTCATAGGCAAAAGAACCACAGATTAAAGCTGACATAGATAACTCCGAATTTTATTTATAAGTTGATTTTAGGCACAAATATAATAGCCCATATTACAATGACATTAATAAGTGCAGTCATTACTGCTGCTGCCCCCAAATCTTTTGCTCGACCAGATAGTTCGTGGTGATCATCACTAACACGATCAACAATTGCTTCAATACCTGAGTTTAATAACTCAACCATCAAAACTAAAAACAAACTGCCGATTAATAAAGCTAACTCAATACTGCTCCCTGAGAAAATAATTGCAATAGGGGTTAATAACACACCTAAAAACAATTCTTCACGAAAAGCCGCTTCATTTTTATAAGCTGCTTTATAACCTAACCATGAGTAACCAAAAGCATCAAACAGACGACTAAAACCTGTTTTTCCTGGCTTTGTCATAATATATTTTTCCTGATTTATTTTTATTGTTCTTTATTATAACGGTTAGAAACGTAAAAACCACAAAAAACAATGTGGAATATTTTTTGTAGTTACATATAATTTATAACCTTATTCAGGCTTCCAGGTTAAATCGAGTTCCTTTGCTGCTTTTACATCATCCAAACGCCTTACTGGTAACGTATAAGGTGCACCTTTTACTTTTTCTGCATCTGTTTCTGCTTCTTTTTGAATTTCAACCATTGCGGCAATAAAGCCATCAAGAGCATCTTGAGACTCCGTTTCGGTTGGCTCAATTAAGAAACATTCTGGAACGAGTAATGGAAAATAAGTTGTTGGTGCATGGAAGCCATAATCTAATAAGCGCTTGGCAAAATCCATTGCGTTTACATTGAGTTCTTTAGCTTGTTTCTTCAAAGTAACAATAAACTCGTGTGTTGCTTTACGATTTGGGAAAGCAAGCTCAAAACCGAATTTCTCTAACTCTTTCATCATGTAATTGGCATTCAACGTTGCGTACTCTGCAACACGGATCATTCCATCACGACCAAGTAAGCGTGCATAAATATAAGCTCTCAAGAGAACACCTGCATTTCCCATAAAGGCAGATAAGAGACCAATACTTTGCGCATTATCCTTTTCTGTTACAAGATGATACTCATCATCAGCTTTAGCCACCATCGGTACAGGTAAGTAAGGAATCAAACGCTCACTTACACCCACAGGACCTGCACCCGGACCACCGCCGCCATGTGGCGTTGAAAATGTTTTGTGCAAATTCATGTGAATCACATCAAAGCCCATATCACCCGGTTTTACTTTCCCCAATATGGCATTCAGGTTCGCACCATCGTAATAAAGTAAACCACCTGCATCATGAACGATGTCCGCAATTTCTTTAATGCGCCGTTCAAACACACCTAAAGTAGATGGGTTAGTTAACATGATACCTGCTGTCTGTGGACCAACTGCTGCTTTTAACGCCTCGATATCAACATCACCATCGCTGTTGGTTGGAATTTCACGTACCTTAAAATTACACATGGTTGCTGTCGCAGGGTTTGTTCCATGTGCTGCATCAGGTACTAAAATTTCAGTACGTTCCGGATCACCCTTACCACCATTAGCAGCATCATGATAAGCACGAATCATTGCAATACCAGCAAACTCGCCTTGTGCACCCGCCATAGGTGATAATGAAACTTCTTTCATGCCCGTTACATCTTTCAAAATTTCCTGCAAATCATACATGCAAGCTAAGAAACCCTGACTCATATTTGCAGGGCTATCTGGATGACGATTTAAAAATCCAGGCAGCATCGCCAAAGTATTACATGCACGAGGGTTGTATTTCATCGTACATGAACCAAGCGGATAAAAATGCGTATCAATCGAAAAGTTTTTAGTTGATAACTTTGTGTAATGACGCACCGCTTGCATTTCAGACACTTCGGGCAGCAATGGTTTTTTGTCACGTAAAAATTCGTTTGGAATATCCGAAACGTTTGCTACATTTGCAGGTTGCTGTGCAGTATTAACTCGACCTGATTTTGATTGTTCAAATATTAACATTGTGAGCCTCTATTATTACTTCGTTATTTCTGCAACTAAATCTGCATACGTTTGTAAGTCTGCATCCGTCTTTGTTTCTGTTGCGCAAACCAACATAACATTACCCAACTCAGGATAATCATCACTAATATCAACACCCGCTAAAATTTTACGTGCAGACATTTCCTGCATAAGTTCATCCGTTGCTAAATCAAACTTCACAACCGATTCATGAAAAACAGGACGGTTAAATAAACGCGTAGTCTTACCCGTCGCTTCAAGTTTTTTAACTAAGTTTTCTGTATTAGTATGACTTGCTTGTGCAACTTTAGTTAAGCCATCAGGGCCAACCAGTGTCATATAAATTGTTGCTGCAGTAACTAACAAACCCTGGTTAGTACAAATATTTGAGGTCGCTTTTGAACGACGAATATGTTGTTCACGAGCCTGTAAGGTTAGTGTAAAACCTTCTTTACCATCGAGGTCAACAGTACGCCCAATAATACGTCCTGGCATTTGTCGTACATAGGTATCACGACACGCCATAAAACCAAAATAAGGACCACCGGATGATAATGGCGCACCTAAAGGTTGTCCTTCACCACACGTAATATCCGCACCAATTTCACCCCAGCTACCCGGTGCTTTTAATAAAGCTAAAGAAGTTGGATTAACAACGGCAATGACTAATGCTTTATGTTTATGCGCCCAATTTGTTAAAGCATTGATGTCTTCTAACACACCAAAGTAATTTGGTTGGGGTATGACTAAAGCTGCAAAATCACCGGGATCTTTTGGTAGGCTATCAAGACGAATATGACCGCCTTCCATATCGAAATCTAATTCTTCGAACGTAATGCCCTGGCCTTTACAAATATTATGCGCAACTTTACGATATTTAGGGTTAACCGTACGCGGCATTAAAATACGTTTTGTTTTTGACTTTCTATTAGCACGAATCGCCATCAATACCGCTTCTGCCAGTGCCGATGCACCGTCATATAAAGATGCATTAGAAATATCCATGCCAGTCAAGCTTGCCATCATGGTTTGATATTCATAAAGCAGTTGTAATGTGCCCTGACTTGCTTCTGCCTGGTAAGGTGTATAAGCCGAATAGAATTCACCACGGGTGGTAATTTCCCATACCGCAGCAGGAATATGATGTTCATATGCACCGGCACCAGCAAAACATAAGACACGTGAGTCTTTCTCTGCATGCTCATGCATAATGCGTGAAATTTCCATTTCGCTTACGCCATCAGGTACTTTGGTTAAACCTTCTGAGCGTAACTCTGCTGGAATTTCATCAAATAAATCTTCAACGCTCTCTACGCCAATCGCGGCAAGCATTGATTTAACATCTTCTTCGGTATGCGGAATAAACGGCATTACATATGCACCTTAGTTATATAAATACTTTAAATATTTTTCATATGTTGCAATGCAACATATAACAATTAATTCAATCAAGCTGTGCTGACAAGGCAAATACTTTTTTAAAAAGCGGAGCTTACATCAGTAAGTGAGCATTTTTAAATAAAGTATTTAACGCAGCCCAGCGCGGCTTAAGTGGATTAATGATCGTCTTCAGCAACAATCTCTGCATAATCTTCCGGCGTTAAAAGTTCATCAAACGCACCTTCATCTTCTGGTTTGATTTTAAAGATCCAGCCATCACCGTACGCATCGTGGTTGATTGTTTCAGGTGCATCAGCCAATACTTCGTTACCTTCAATCACTTCACCATCAATCGGGCAATAAACATCGGATGCAGCTTTAACTGACTCGATAACTGCACAGTCATCACCTGCTGAGAAAGTATCTTCAGCTTCTGGTGTTTCTACAAAAACCAAATCACCTAATAAACCTTGTGCGTGATCTGTGATGCCAATTGTTAAAGTACCGTCATCTTCACGTTTAACCCACTCGTGAGATTTGGTATAACGTAACTCATTAGGAATATTGCTCATTTTATTATCCTCTTAAAATTTTATTCTTTAATTCAAAAGCTAAACTAATCTCGCTTCTCGTTATTCGCCTATAAACACGATTTTCCATTGCGAACAAATGGTGGCCTAACTACACGTGCATCTAATTGCTTACCGCGCATTTCAACTTTACATTTGTCGCCTGTCTCAGCCGGTACGCGAGCAAAAGCAATTGCCTGACTTAAGGTTGGAGAAAAACTACCGCTGGTCACTTCACCTTCACCAATACTCTCCACAATAACTTTTTGATGGTTGCGAATAACGCCCTTTCCTTCTAACACTAAACCAACAAGTTTATTTTTTACGCCCGCTTCTTTTTGCTTAGTAATTGCAGCTCGACCAATAAAATCACGTTCAGCAGGTTCCCATGCAACTGTCCAGTTCAAACCTGCTTCCAGCGGTGAAATAGTTTCATCCATATCACTACCATATAAATTCATACCGGCTTCTAAACGTAAGGTGTCACGAGCTCCTAAACCACACGGCTTAACATCATTTTCGAGTAAGCGTGTCCATAATGCAGAAGCCTCTTTCGCAGGCACCATAATTTCATAACCATCTTCACCGGTATAACCCGTGCGTGCGACCGATAAATTATTGTAGTCTCGAATAAAAAAAGGCTTCATATCGTTGAGCTTTGCTTCAGCATCTTCACCTAATGCTGTATGTGCTTTTGCACGTGCATTAGGACCTTGTACTGCGATCATCGCGTAATCATCACGTTCTGTAATTTCTACGCCAAAGCTTTCGGCTTGTTTATTAATCCATGCCAAATCTTTTTCACGCGTTGAGGCGTTTACCACTGTGCGATAAAAAGTATCATTGATGTAATAAGTAATAAGGTCATCAATCACGCCGCCCTCTTCATTTAACATGCAAGAGTAAAGCGCTTTACCACCGTCTTTTAATTTCGCAACATCATTAGCTAATAGTTTTTGTAAAAAGGCTTTTACGTTATCGCCTTTCATATCAACAATCGTCATATGTGACACATCAAACATGCCTGCATCCTGACGAATAAAGTGATGCTCCTCAATTTGCGAACCATAGTTAATCGGCATATCCCAACCACCAAAATCAACCATACGAGCATTTAATGAAACATGTAAATCATGTAATGGAGTTTCTTTCATAATGTTTTCACTTTTGTAAATTTAAGTCATTCTTATATGGATAGCGAGAAGTCAGAGAACAAGGCAAAAGCCAACGAAAAAGCGGAGCTTACATTAGTAAGTAAGCATTTTGAGGCGGTTTTTAACGCTGTTATCTGGCTTCGTAGCATTCGTATAATTATTTCTGGATTTCTTCTGCATGATATGAGGACCTCACCATTGGGCCAGATTTTGCCCAGGTAAAACCCAGCTCCTTCGCGATTTTTTCGTATTCTTGAAATTGCTCTAACGAAACATATTCTTTAACAGGCAGGTGATAACGTGTTGGACGCAAGTATTGTCCCATCGCAATGCGTTGCACACCGACACTGCGTAAATCTTTTAACACTTCAGTGACTTGCGCTTCGGTTTCACCCATGCCCATCATAATGGCAGACTTGGCTTCAATACCTTCTTGCTGCACGGCTAGCTCCAGCATTCCTAATGAACGCTCGTAACTCGAACCTTTACGTACTGTTTTATAAAATTCAGGAATGGTCTCGACGTTATGCCCCCAAACCATTTGTACATCCACATTATCGTCTTTAACCTGATTGAGTTGAGACATAATAATATCAACCGCTTGCTCCTGGCAGCGATTAAAATCCGGCGTTAACAGTTCAATACCAATATCAGACTTATTTTTTCGAAGAGCGGTAATGGTATCAGCAAAGATTTTTGCGCCACCGTCGGGCATATCATCTCGATTGACCGAAGTGAGGACAATGTAATCTAAGCCCATTTCTTTTACTGCAGTTGCAATACGTGTAGGTTCATCGTCATCAAACCATGTTGGTTTACCGGTTATGACGTTACAAAAAGCACAGGCGCGCGTACAAGTATCGCCGAGCAGCATAAAGGTTGCTGTGCCGTGCGACCAGCATTCTCCCCGGTTGGGACAAGAGGCTTCCTCGCAAACAGTATTCAAACTATTTGAATGAATTACTTTTGCCGTATCAGAAAATTTATTTGAACCTAGGGACTGGCGGATCCACAAAGGCATGCGGCTAGCATTTTTTTCCGCCGAGTGATCGAAGACCGGAATTCTTACAGTACTGACTGGAGATTCTTTACTCATGTTTACTCTGTTACCGATTCGTTAAATAAAAAAGGGCGACGCCATATCTATACACCATCGCCTGTCGGTATATTAAATATCGCGTCGCCCCTCTGTCCTTTAACCTGAGAGCTTGAGCCCCTTCGGCGAATACTTAAGGTTTGATTAACCCTCCGTATTTCTCTCCAGAGTCGATTCGGAATTAATGTCATTCCTTTCCAGTAGTCCTTTTGCCTGAGCGTTTCCGGACGGGTTGCGCCTTCGGCCTCCTCACACTAAAAAATAGCTGAGAATTTCTCCCACTGGGGTTTAAATCGAGGAGTGCATTTTACTTGGGTGTAACAGATAAAACTAGCCTTAATTGGCTATGCTTTCTTAGCCAGAAACCTTAACACTACACCTTCACGGCGGTATTTAACCCCATCTAAATCAACCATATATCCTTCAAGATGTTGAATTTCAAGGAGTTTAAAAGCTTCTCTCATCTTTTCTCTGGTATTTAATAATGTATAGGCACCTTAAATTAGCTACTTTTATCTCAAGGAATACTTTCAGCAACTTGCGTTTTCAATAGCGGTCTTTTCGAAACAACAATATCACCAAAATAGCTTTCCGCCATCGCACTGGTGTTATCCGTATCCGTCATAATCGCAATACTCGTTACATCTTTCGGCTCTTCACCAAAAGCGGCTTTATAATCCTCATAAATATTGCGTTCTTCCATGTGCCATTGTTGCAAAGAAGAATCTTTATTTTGAAGGATTATCATTTTTACTCGGTCAGAATATGGACTTGAAACGATTTGCCCCAAACCCGCTTTATTTCCCCAGATATAATTCAAGGTCGCAAGCGGAGGAAGCTTTCCCTTAAAAAATTTATACAACTTTACGCGAGATTGCTCTGCTTTCGGCAAATCTTTAACATCGTATTCAAAAATAACATACACACGTGCCGCATAATCATCACCCGATTTAGAGGTTACATCCGTTCCCGGAATGGCTTTATTCACTTTCCAGCGCCAAGATAAATAAGGGTATTCTTTTGGGTTAAATTGAATTTTTTTTGTTAAACCGGATGCAGATTCATTACTTTCAGCCTTAACAACCTTAATATCATTATCATTAACCAGAGAGTATTCTGTATGTTCATCAATACTAGCGAAGGTCAAAACATCCCAGGACTCTGGAAGGCTTTTTGATTGTAGTGAAAAATCTCCTACTATCATTTTATATTTTTCCGCAGCCACTAAAGAGCCGACATAAATAAAGAAAAATATAAAGAGTACGGATAAAGTTTTTTTAATCATCGCCATAATGAAATTCCTTTATTGAACTTCAATACGACAAAGGACATACCGCTAAGTTCACACTTACTAACACATTAAGCTTGGCGCAATGATAAACCTTATCACTTATTTATTTCATGGGTTAAAGCAAATAATAGATCATTGTTAACAAAATAACTTTTATACCAATGCCATTCCAGCTCAGCGAGTTCCCCCAAATATCCAAAATCACTTAATTCTCTATTTGTCGTAATCAACTTTTCTAAATAAGATGAAAAATATTGACCGTATACATTCAAATCAGCCTGTGTTGAAGGGTATTCACAGCGATAAAAAAACACAACTGATTAAAATAATCCTCACCCAAAATATTCAAACAAGCCGGATAAACTTGTCCTAACACTTTTTGGTGCGCACCATTGATATTGCTTTGACAAATTGAAAACTGCTTTTCCACAGATAGTGATCCAATAGCAACTAATTCAGACAAAAATCAATAGCATTATTTTTAGAATAAATAATGACTAGACGAATATAATGAGAATTTGATTGCAGAAAAACTAATAAAATTGTATTTATTTTTTCAAGGGGTGTTCAGCAGGTAATTGTTTTTGCATCCAGCAAGCTAATTTGTGTTTCATATTAACTTGGCTTTCTTCACCTTTAACGAGGGGTTGTAATACTTTATCGTGGACCAATAAGCGGTATACGTATTCGAGTTTTTCTTTTGATGAATCGGTAGCATCGAATTTCACTACGCCTTTTTTCTCGGCAATAGCCATCACCATGTCTTGGGCGAGCTTTACTAATTCTTTTTCATGTTTTAGCTTTTTCATTTACTCCTCCTACTTAATACCCATGGCCTGCTGCATAATTATATTTTTAAGAGGTGTTATTTTATTTGTTATGTCCAGCCCCAAACTACGCAGCTCTTTCACTGCGCTTAACTCACTACCAAATAACCGTTTTAAACCATCCATTGCGATGATCATGGCGCGATTTTCAGAACGGCGCCAGCGTTCATAACGGCGTAATACTTTTAAGTCACCGATGTCTTTTTTATCATTCAAGGATTCAACAATAACATCCATTAAACTTGCAACATCCGCCAAACCTAAATTAACGCCCTGCCCCGCTAAAGGGTGAATCGTATGCGCAGCATCACCGACTAGTGCTAGACGTGGTTTAACGTAATTGAGTGTTTCAAATAAACGCAAAGGAAAAACAGCTCGGCCTGCAACGGAAGTAATTTTTCCTAGTTTACTTTCAAAAGCCTGCTCTATTTCATTAGCAAATTTTTCTTCTGATATTTCAGTTAAACGTTTTGCCTCTTCGGGGGAAGTTGACCAAACAATCGAACTATACCCCTCCGTTAACGGTAAAAAAGCTAAAGGCCCTGTAGGTAAAAAACGTTGCCATGCAGTGTCTTGATGATACTTCTCAGTTTTTACAGTGGTAACTAATGCCGCTTGATCAAAGTCCCAACCTTTCACAGCAATATCGGCTTGTTGCCGTACCCAGGAACGTGAACCATCTGCGGCAACAACTAGATTGGCTGTTAATTCAGTTTTATTTTCTAAGGTTACAATGTTTTTATCTTGGTTAAATTCAATTTTTTCTAATTTAGCAGGACAAAGCAATTCAATTTGCGGAAGTTCTTTTATGCGTTGGTGTAAGGCTTTTACAATAACGCGGTTCTCAATAATATGGCCAAGGTCGCTTTCACCCATATCAGCGCTATCAAAATGCAGTTCACCTTTACCTGCTGCATCCCAAACAAACATTTCTTGATAAGGGCTGATGCGTTGTTCAATAATATATTCCCAGACACCAACTTCTTTGAATAATTTTTGTGAGGCACGAGTAATCGCACTTACTCGCATATCATAACTTTCACTGTCCCAATCTAATTTGGGTTCACTGGCATCAATCAATGCAATGCTTAATTGTTCAGCTTCTTCGGCTAAACCACAGGCAAGCGTTGCACCAACCATGCCTGCACCAACAATAATAATGTCGTAATGTGTTTTCATTTTATAATTTTAGTCCACGACCTAGGCGCGGCAATTTACCGACAAAACCCATTGCATGGCGCGCAAAAACTTTTTTCAGTGGCGGCACCAGATCCACAACCACTAAACCTAAGTTACGTAGAGCGGCAAGTGGTAAAAAGTTATTTGAGAAAATTCTGACTAACCCATCTGTCGCCATCGCCGTCTGAATATGATCACGCTTGCGCCAATCGGCATACTCTTTCAATACCGTTAAATCGCCAATATCTTGTTTATCAAGAATAGCGTCGTTAATCACTTGCGACAAAGCGGCAACATCACGAAGACCCAAATTAAAACCTTGTCCTGCTACGGGGTGCAAGGTATGCGCGGCATTACCAATGATCGCCAGACGTTCTTGCACATGCTCTCTTGCTCGCATTAAATTTAAAGGGTAAGTATGACGTTTACTGACGTGAGTAAACTGTCCTGCTCTTGTGCCAAAACGTTTAGTTAGTTCTTGTAGAAAGGTTTCATCATCCCAGGCCACTATTTCCTTTTGTTCAACGCTATTAATTGTCCAAACCAATGAGTAACGATTCGGTTGTTCTTCAGTTGCCGCCATGGGCAGCAACGCTAACGGGCCACTATCTGTAAAACGTTCAAAAGCCTGGTTCTGATGTGGTTTGTCGGCTGCAATATTTGCGATAACCGCACTTTGCTCATAGTTATGTTGCTTGATTCTGACACCACTTAAGCGCCTTACAACCGAATCATCTCCATCTGCTGCAACTAAGAGCTTAGAAGTAATGATTTTAGTCTCAAGCAGTTGGTTTTCACCTGTAATTTCAATCTCAGCACTCGCGAAAGCTGAATTCAAATCAAAGTTTTTAAGTTTTGCAGGTGCAATAAACGTAACATTCTTTTGCTTGTTTAACTGTTCAAATAAAGCTGTACCAATCACTCGTGTTTCAACTACATAACCCAGTGCATCCACATTTTCATCAGCCGAATTTAAGCGTGTAACACCTGCATGACCGCGATCCGAGATGTGAATTTTGTTAATTGCTGCAACACCCAATTTATTAATTGATGACCATAGATCAATTCCATCAAACACTTGTTTCGAAGTGTAAGATAGCGCCACACTACGCGCATCAAAAGCGGGTTGGTATTCAGTATTGCCTGACTTAAAAGGATAGGCTTCAATAATCGCAATGCGTAAAGGAGAGTTTGCCAAAGCACAGGCAAGACTGGCCCCGACTAAGCCGCCGCCAACAATCATTAAGTCATAATCTGTGTTATCAGTATTTATCATTATTTAAGATGCCATTAAGGCCTCGATTTCATCCGGTTCTTTTGCGACGTCTTTACTCAAAATATCATAACCCTCTTTTGTCACTAAGACATCGTCTTCTATACGAATACCTATGTTATGCCATTTCTTAGCAACATTTTCATTATCAGCGGAAATATATAAACCCGGTTCAACGGTTAACACCATACCCGGTTCGAGTACGCGCCATTCCTCATCCACTTTGTAATCGCCAACATCGTGCACATCCATGCCTAACCAATGTCCTGTGCGGTGCATATAAAAGGCTTTATAGGTTTCATTTTCAATATTGCTTTCTAACTCTCCCTCTAAAATACCAACATCAATTAAGCCTTGCGTTATCACCTTAATCGCCGCTTCATGTGGATCATTCCAATGATTACCCGGTTTCACTTGTTCAATAGCTGCATATTGTGCCGCTAAAACAATCTCATATAGGGCACGTTGTTCTTTAGAAAATTTACCATTTACCGGGAAGGTTCTTGAAATATCGGCGGCGTAACATTCCATTTCAGCACCCGCATCAATCAAAACTAAATCACCATTTTTTAAGGCTTCGCTGTTTTCAACATAATGTAAAATACAGCCGTTTTTACCGCCTCCAACAATGGAAGAATATGCGGGGAAACGCGCGCCCTCGTGCATAAAAGTATGTAACAACTCAGCCTCAAGTTGATATTCATAAACACCCGGTTTACAAAACTGCATTGCTTTAATATGTGCTTTCGCTGAAATCTCAGCCGCTTTTCGCATCACCTTAACTTCCGCTGCACTCTTATATAAACGCATATCATGTAGTTGATGATCTAAGGCAACAAACTCACTCGGCGTATGTATTCCCATTCGCGATTGTTTGCGCAAACGATTAACCCATTTGATCACTCGCTCATCAAAACTCGGTTGCACGCCCATGGTGTAATACACTTTTTCCTTGTTCTCTAGTAAACCAGGCAAAATGTCATCAATATCATCGATTGGAAAAGAGTCATCCGCGCCATACTTTTTAATTGCACCATCCTGGCCTGCACGTAAGCCATTCCATGTTTCCATTTTTTTATCATTTTCACGACAAAACAAAATGTACTCACCATGTTCACGCCCCGGCACCAAAACTACTACCGCTTCTGGTTCATCAAAGCCTGTAATATAGTGAAAATCACTGTCTTGACGATATTGGAACTCTGCATCACGGTTACGAATATGTACAAGAGCTGCGGGCAAAATGGCAACCGCATCTTCCCCCATAATTTGCATTAAATGTTTGCGCCGGCGTTTGTATTCTGTGTTATTCATTTTTTAATGGTACCCCGCATCATCCCCAGGCTCTTCCAGCTGGAATTGCTGCATTTCATCAACAAAAAGCTGCACCGCTACCCTAACAAACTCAACCAACTCCATAAAATCCTTCTCGTCTTGCTTATCGTCATCTAATTCATACGATTCTGCGCGAGATATTTCGACAATGTCTTTTACAATATCCGGCAACTCACCCGGTAAACCATCGGGATCGGTTAAACCACCCTTGCTTAAACCGAACAAAAAACCCTGACACCAGTTACTCAAAGCTTCTACCCTTGCATACAATCCCGAATTATCATCAGGTAAAAACAACTCAAAGGTAAAATCTTCAGCTGAAAGCTGTTTTTCTGTGGCAGTAAATAACTGCGTTAATATCGAACGGCTTTCACTGGCCAACGCATCAACCGTATAGGCGTCCTCTTCTGGTGTTTCAGTTAGGGTATTATCCAGCCAAAAAGGAGCTGTTAAACCATTCACCGTGCAAAATAAGCCACATAATGTGCCATGAACTTCGGCAGCATCTTGTTCAACGCTCATACGCTTTAAAGCATCGTTAATTTCATCATATTGGATGTCTATTTCGCTCATATCGACCTGTTTTGCCTCAAAATATTACTAAATTTACAGAAGCCTAATTTTACATCATTTTCCTGTAGGTTTACCCGTTGACCGCGCTCAATACGCTCTATATTCTTAGTCTATTAAATGATAACAAGGTTTCTGTAGAGGCTGAGGCATAAATGGACGAACTTGATCTAAAAAAACTGGAAGGCCGCGTTGATGATCTCATCAAAACAATTGATCGCCTGCAAAGTGAAAATAAAACCCTACGTGATAGTCATTCTAACCTGCAAAGTGAACGTACTCGCCTTATTGAAAAAACAGAGCTTGCACGTACCCGTGTAGAAGCCATGATCGGGCGTTTGAAGGCAATAGAAAATGACGGATAAAACAGTAGAAGGCATCACAATTAATATTCTTGGTAAAGAATATATGATTGCCTGTGGTGAAGATGAGCGCCATGATTTACAGCGTTCAGCAGATTTTTTGGACACCAAAATGCGCGAAATTCGCGATAATGGAAAGATTGTGGGCTCAGATCGTATCGCAATTATCGCAGCACTAAATATTTCGCATGAATTACTCACACAGGGTGGAGATTCTGCAAAAATGGATACAGATTTTGATAGCCGCATTCGCAGCATTCAGGAAAAAATTGATGACGCCCTAAATCGTAGCCAAGAAGCAAACGCCTAACCTGTCAAGATATTTACTTTTTAAAATACTCAAATATCTAAAGAAGATTCTTTCAGAATCATCTAAAATTACCCCTAATGTATGACTCCCAGTTAATGGGTATACCCTGCAGTATTCGTCAGTGATTAGAGACCCTTGAGCCGTAATATATAACTCCGGGCGCTGAGTAGCGGCACTG
>Ga0316207_10000381_pt1 | contig 76663 bp, 60 predicted proteins | sample 6weekpyrite_MG_FD_204943 | JGI IMG/M metagenome (GOLD analysis project Ga0316207, IMG submission 204943) | Microbial mat bacterial communities from mineral coupon in-situ incubated in ocean water Damariscotta River, Maine, United States -... | ecosystem: Environmental > Aquatic > Marine >... | reverse complement strand
AGTCTTCACCAGGTAGCGTCCTTTTCCGTTGTTGATTTTTGTTGTCAGTATAGCGATACGTGACTTTTCCGTCGTGATTACTCAAAATGTTTTTTTCGGGCAACACGCCACGGTACAGGTATTTACCCAAGTAGATAATGGCTTTGTCGCCTCGTCCAACGTGTCGGCAATCGACAACCCAATCCTTGGGAATGGTTTTTTTAACGGTCAGTGCTTCTTTATTAATAGCATCGATCCACTTCGCATGGAAAACCGTGGCAAGATGCGAATGGTTAAACAGATATTTCCCGCCTTTTTTTCGCCACAGGTTATGTTTTGCGTCAATGGCACCGCCAGGTACAATAAAGTGAATGTGCAAGTGATAATTCAGTTCCCGACTGTGGGTATGTAATACACCGGTTGCGCCTAGCTTACCATGCAATTTTTTATCATTAAGACCAAACGTGCGCAACGACTCCCAGGCGAGTTTGAAAAACAGGGAGTAGATCACGTGTTGGTTCTGCCACGCCAGCTCTCGCAGTTGTGCCGGCAAAGTAAACGTAATCAGATAATAATCCACGGGAACCAGTTTACGTTGTTGGCGCTCTATCCACTGTTGACTTTCATGGTGTTGGCAGTGCGAGCACAAACGATGACCACAGGAGTGAGGGTAAAACGTTTGGTAATCACAGTCGTCACATTTTGCCAACATGACCTTGCTTTTTTCGGTACGACAGGTGCGCATCGCCGCGAGAGCAGCGTTGTGACTGGGCAATAAATCGTTGCCTCGCTTGGCGACCAATCCGGGATAATATTCGTTGACTAAATCAGATAGCAGTATCATGCGTCATCCCTCCAATCCAACACTAAATGATTCATTAGCGCCGCTATTTGGGTAATGGCATTGTGTTGCGTGACATTGGTTAGGTGGGTATAGCGCTCCGTTGTTTTTGGGCTTTCATGTCCCATGATGGATTGAATTTCCCGTAGATCCACGCCTTTTTCTAGCAAATGTGTGGCATAGCTATGACGGAGACTGCGAATGGTAATTTTTCGAGGGATACCACAGGTGGCTGTTGCCAGTTTGATGGCACGTTGCAGTGAACCGCGATCCAGGGTTTTCTGCGTTGATTGAATGGTGTCTGCACAACCGGTCAGACGAGGAAAAATCAATTGAGGATGACGATGTGTTTTCCAAAACTGCCGAAGCTGCACCAAGGTGACATCGGGCAAGGGCACCATGCGACTTTTACCGCCTTTTGCGCCACGGATATGGACTTGTTTAACCTGCGCATTAATGTCACTGGGTCGTAACGTTAATGCCTCATCCAAGCGCAACCCCATGCTATAAACCGTTAAGAGATACACGCGATAACTACGCTTGTTGATAGCATTGAGCACAGCTGATACTTCTGCCTGGTAAAGTATATCAGGCATCGTTCTTACCTCAGGGGGTTTAACAATGTTAATCCAGTCCCATTCTTTTTCGAGTACGTGTCGGTAGAAAAATTGAAGTGCATTGCGGGCGATTTTCACGGTGCTCCAGGAGCGAGAATCCACCAGGTGTGAAAAATAGAGTTTTAGTTGATCTTTTGTTAAAGTATCCGGGCAGCACTCAAAATACTCGGCGGTTTTTCGCACGGCACGACTGTAGCTATCGATGGTGTTTTTGCTTAAGCCTTGTAATTTGAGACAGAGCAACAGTTTTTGAAATAAATGTTCAAATCGGTTTTGTTCAGTAGGATTCATTATCGTGACCTCAATATCGTTCGCAAAATTGCGGTTACCTGAGGATTCAGGTGATATTGAAATCGGGATGATGGCAGGCTGGGTTTAATCTGCCGCGGTAGCGGCTTCGTTCAACAAAAGCATCTACTGAAAGCGGATGAGAGAATAACCGGGGGTGGGAAGTATTTGATAAATCGCCACTGTTTGGTCCACTGATATCCCATGGCATATCAATTGAGGGACGTATCGCAAATTGTACTCGCTGGTGAGATAACTCAAAGCTTGAAAGTAAAGCACTATTAGCATTTGAGCGAGTGTCAGAAAAATTTCCTCCCACATAATTGTTTAATGTTTTTTCCGATATGAGTAAAGGATTGAGCCAATTACTTGGTATCGCGGCTGTACTGTTGAATGCACGACTACTCAACGTATCTGTGTTGGTTTCTGAACTCGATTGATTGCGAATCTCAATTTCTGGTGTGCAGGCAATTAATAGGATGGTAAAAATGAGGAGGCAATAGATACATCTAAAATAGATTTTCATTGTGTCCGACTCCCTTCGCTTTTATTTTACTCCAATTGTCTTGTATCTATTCTTTATGTTGCTATTTTAGTAAAAATCGTAATGCTGCAGGATTTTTAAATTCATGGTTGGTTATCAAGCTGAAACGAAACTTAACTTAAGAGCTGGTATAAGTTACTCAGAAAATTATTACAACAAGGCTTTAATATGTGCCACAACGCTGCGCCCTAGTGCTGATAGCGCATATCCACCTTCCAGTGTTGAAACAATTCGTCCCTTTGAATATTTATCCGCAATGTTTTTAATTTTTGTCGTGATCCAGGCATAATCCTCTTCCACCAAACATAAGCCGGCCATATCATCTTCAATATGTGCATCAAAACCTGCTGAGATAAAAATCAACTCGGGTTCAAATATTTCTAGTCTAGGCAACCAATAAGTTTCCACCGCTGAGCGAAAATACTTACCATCCACTCCCGCGGGTAGCGGTACGTTTATAATGTGTTCCGATTCGGTATTCACACCAGAGTTAGGATAAAAGGGATGTTGGAACGATGAACACAACAACACTTCCGGTGTGTCTTTAAAGATATCTTCTGTCCCATTGCCATGATGAACATCAAAATCGATAATGGCTATTTTTTTAATTTGCTGTGTATGTAAGGCATGTGCCACGCCCACTGCAATATTATTGAACATACAAAAGCCCATTGCATTATTATGTTCTGCGTGATGACCGGGTGGACGCACATTGCAAAAAGCGCTTTTGCATTTTTCGGATATCACCAGGTCGACAGCAAGTGTGACGGCGCCCGCCGCTCTTAAAGCCGCAGACAAAGAGTAAGGATTCATGCAAGTGTCTGGGTCAAGCCAAGAATATCCTTCAATAGGAGAGCTGTGAAAGATGTGATCGACATAATTACCATCGTGTACCCGACACAGCTGCTCTCGACTTGCAAGAGGTGCGTCTTGATGTAGTAAAAACTGATCCAGACCACTTGATACTAATTGATCTTGAATTGCACTTATCCGCGATGGACTTTCGGGATGTAAAGGCCCCATTTCATGTAGCATGCAATCTGGATGTGAAATTAGACAAACTGTCATAATATATTCCCATCAGGTTTTATAAACTGGGATTCCAACAACTTACTTATTGTTTAACAGAAAAGCAAATAGGGCAATCCATATTTTAGACCATTATATCGTCCAAAAACAGTTGCTGTTTGTCATGACTGTGAATGCTAGATTTTAGTCGGAGGTGTTTTTATTTGAAAAAAACGTAAAGATAGATTCTTTTGAGCAGTGTAGGCTATTAATCGGAATCACAAACAGGCAGGCTAACTTGGAATTTACTACCGACACCTAATTTACTATCAAACTCTAACTTCCCATGCATTGCATTAACTAAACGTTGACATATAATTAGCCCAATACCAGCACCCTCAATATCTGAATTGCCGAACGTCAAACGATTAAATGGCTCAAAAATAGCGTTCTTATTTTCTTCTGAAATTCCCACACCGGTATCTGTGATAGTTAAGTGTGAATGATTTGCCGACGATAGATTCAACAAAATATCTACCCGTCCGCCTGGTTTATTATATTTAATTGCGTTACTCAATAAATTTAGTGTAATTTGTTTTAATCTAAGGCGGTCTGCTAGTACATATTGGGCTTTATCATCAATAATATTAAAGTTGATATCAACGTCCATATTTACAGTTTGGGAATTGGTCAGTTTTATACATTCATTAATAATATCACTCCAATTTACAGATTTTAGTGATAGTTTGAGTTCTCCAGATTCTATGTGTGAAAGGTCAAGTATTTCATTTATTAGCTGTAATAGATGATCACCAGCAATCCTTATTTCTTTTACATTTTCATACAACAGAGAGTTTTCTTTTACATCAAATTCTAAAAGTTGTGCGAATCCCAGTATTGCATTCATCGGTGTCCTTAGTTCATGGCTCATCTGAGAGAGAAAAACGGTTTTGGCACTATTGGCACTTTCAGCCTCTTTTCTAGCAATATCAAGCTTATTCTCAGTTTGTTTGTGTTTTTCTATTTCTAATTCAAGCTCTTTGGTTCTCTGCTGAACCAGGCTTTCCAGCTGGTTTCTATAGGTGTAGAGCTCTCTTTCATCACGAGCACGTTGATCTACCATTTCCTCGAAGCTGCTAATTAGCTCTCCAACTTCTGACTTCTCTCCTTTAAAAGGAATGTTTGGAAACGTTTCTTTTCTAGCATAGGATTTGACTGCGTTAGAAAGTGCCTCAATCGGGCGACTGATACGGCGACCTAATAATCCACCGAATAAAATACCTATTATTGTAATGAAAGTGACAGCGATCAATATAATTAGCTTACCTTGGTCACTATACTTATGAATTGCGTCATAATTGATACCCACATGCAAATGGGCATCAAGTTTTTCAACTAACGGATTACAAAAATCTGTGATAAAAATACCATTATAATAATATTCATTTATTTCTCCTTTTTTACAGACACTATGATCGGCTTTTAATAAGAAACTAGGGATAACATCAAAAGTGGAGACAAAGGGCTTTTTATCGAAACCAACGACTAATAAATAAGTAATCTCTGGATTTTCGCCTTTAATTCTTCTTAGTAAATTTCTGGTCTGATACGGCTTACCCTCCAAGGTATCATTCATTATTGCGCGTGCTAGCACCTGAGAAAAGCTCGCGCTCCAGTGAGTATCTTCTTGCTTAATTAATTTGTCGATTTGTATAGAGTAGACATAGAGTGAAATAACTGTAATGAAAACAGCAACAGCAGTAATAATGAAACCAACTCGATGCCAGAGCTTCATTTTTTCAGTATTGAAGTCTGGCTAGTAAGTTTAGGTATATGATGATCAGTAAAGTTTTCCCTCTTTGCGGCGTTTTCCATTTCTCGGATATCGTCATAATTGTGATCATTCGGGCGGATAAAAGACGCTAGCAGTGCCTTATCCAATAGTCTTTTACCTATTGGATCCTGGTGCATTGTTATCAGCGTAGATTGCAATTTCGTTTTTAACGCAGGATCGGCTTTTGAACTTATTACAACAGGCGGCACTCCCGCTCCTCCAGGTTTCAGTGTTTCAATTATTACTACATTCTTGGCATTAATATCTTCAATGGACCGGTCGTAGTCGAGTACCAGGGAATCAACGGAGCTAGCATCAACAATACCATTCGCTACGAGACGTATGGATTCCTCGTGACTACCTGATACTCGAATACTTGAAAAATAGTCTTCCCAACTTTTGACACCAAGTTGAATCAGTTTATACCGCGGCATGTTATAACCGGAATTACTGGTGATTTCATTGTAAGCGTAAGATTTACCCTTGAGGTCTTCCCAACTTTTTATCTCGGAGCCCTTACGTACAATGGTATACGAATAGTACTTGCCTGGCGTTTTACTATAGTCAATAGAATTTGGAAACTTGTGTTTAGCATTTTTAACAACAGGCATTGCCACGAGGGAATATATACCTTGTTTGACGTTTTGAACGTAAGGCAAACCACAAACGAAACCAACCTGAATTATGCCACGCCGAAGCATCAAATCTGCTTCCTCATATGTTAATCCAGAAATTAGGTCTACGTTTCGTGATAATTTCCGACTCAGGTATTTTGCTAACTCATTGTAAATGGGCAATCCCTTTTCTGATACAAATGCAGCGGTAACAACCATTTTTACATCTTTGCTGGTCGCTTTGGCATCGGGTATGGGATAAAACAATGAAGCACACAATAATACGAAAAAGATACCAACTCTATGCATGCATTTGGGTTTTGCAATCATCAATATTCACACAACTTACGGACTAAAACCGTACTAAAGGAATTACGAACTAACTAGTTTAAGGTCATTATTAGTGTTTCGGTCATCAACAGAAAATATTTAAGAATTTCAGACAAATATGTAATATTCGATTTTAGCTAAGTGATTGATATTTCGTGCTCATTCGCTGAATTCGTGTGATTATCAACCAAGTAATTTCTCATGGATTTCCATAACTAAAATATTTTGTATTTAAATAACTGCGGCAATTTAACCCGAACTTCGTTTTCTTCTATACGAGTTTCATTTTCATTGAGGAAATTGAATATGAAGAGAACAATTATAATGAATGGTCGTCACCTTGTTTGGGGGATATGTTTTTTACTTCTTGGCGCTTCAGTATACATTTTATTTAGAAACCCATACGAGTTACTTTTTTCGAGTTGGATCGGACTTGATTTAGAAACAACAGTTGAACCACTCATCATTGCAGGCAGCAATAATATTTTTGTTGGTAGCTTACCGACTTTTTTTCATGTTATTGCTGTTTCCTATTTAACATTTGGTTTGCTCAATATTCCAAGACGATTACAATTATGGATTCCATTACTCTGGTTTTTAATCAATACGATATTTGAGAGCTTTCAACTCATTGAGCAACCCTGGATAGATCCGGATGATGAAGTAAAGCTCAAATTGTTCGGCTGGTTTCAAAACTATTTTGTTAGTGGCGTATTTGACTGGAATGATATCTTATTCGGATTATTAGGTGCGCTCGTTGTATCCTGCCACTTGATTATTAGCCAACGAAATGTAAGTGAGAAAAATAATTATTCAAAACATAAATCCATACCGAGAACACTGCTTTATACATCTATTGGGATCATCAGTTTAGGATCAATTATGGGTACAAGCCTAATAGAATGTACGCATGATGATTCCCACTTGTGTTATTCACACACTCGATACGAACCAACTTATCTGTCTTATAGTGAACTTCGAACATCGATTAATACAGAAACAGATAAAGCGTTATCAAACACTGGGAAAATATATGTGTACAAAGATTATTTGTTTGTTAACTCAATCAATAATGGAATATTTATATATGACAACACAGATCCGACTGATCCGATGTTTGTCGTTTTTATCAACATCCCAGGGAATATTGATTTAGCCATTAAAAACGACACGTTATACGTCGATAGCTATATAGACCTGGTTGTTATCGATATTAGCAATTTACAAAATATTCAAGAAGTGGATCGAATAGAAAACGTCTTTCAATACGATCAATATCAAAATGTTCCTCACAATATTTACTTGGGTTACGTTGACTCGAGCAAAGGCGTCGTGATTGGATATAAGGAGAAACAAAAAGATGAATAAAATAAAATATTTTCTCGTACTTAGTATCGTTGTTTTAACTGCATGTGGTGATGGAACAGGGACGGGTGCTCAAGGAAATGCCAACGCTTCCACCGGAACAGGCGGATCTATGGCCAGGTTTTCGATAGTTGATAATATGCTATATGCCATTTCTGAAAATAACATTCAGCTTGTAAACATTGAAGAGCCAGAAAGCCCAATACTCTGGGATAAAATCAACGTGGGATTCGGCATCGAGACATTATTTACCTATGACAAATATCTATTTATTGGTTCTCAATCAGGTGTGTTCATTTACGATTATAGTAATCCTGAATTACCAGAATACATTAGTGAATTTACCCACGCCAGAAGTTGTGATCCCGTTGTCGTAGAAGGCAATTTTGCATTTGTCACTCTGAGGAGTAATTCACGGTGTTTTGGAAACAGCAATCAGTTGGATATCTTGGATATTTCAGATATCCAGCATCCACATCTCGTCAAGACTTATCCCATGCATGAACCTTATGGCTTAGGTATTGTTGATGAAAAACTTTTTATTTGCGATGGAGATGAAGGATTAAAAGTATTTGATGTCTCCGATAAAGAATCAATTGAACTCATAGAACAGCAGGTTGATGTATCTTGTTACGACGTAATCCCAACGACGAGTAAGCTAATAGTCAGTTCGAGCTCAGGTATCCCCCAATATAATCATCAAGGAAATGAATTAATAACATTAAGTGAGATACCAGTCGGCTTGAATGATTAAGCTCATAAGGCGAACTATTGGTGCTAACAACGGCTTGATGTCCAATAATTCAAAATGCCTTATTAATACATTACTTGTTTTGTCTATATATTGTTCTAAAAATACACAACTGATACAGAGAAATACCTTCCAGATAATCAAAGTGTTATAGATTACCAAAATAATATGCGGCAATTTTACTTGATCAACGTTTTTATTATTAGAAATAACAAGGAGAAAAATAATGAATCCGAATCAAATATTTAAAACTTTAGTGTTAGCAATGATGCTTATCGTCCTAGCTGCTTGTGACCTACATCAAGAGGAGTCTGGACGCGCTGCTGCTTTTCTAGGGCCCGAATCAACTGCAAATAGTGAAATCGGTTACTTTCAAGATGCCAATACTGAATCAAAAACCACGTTTTCAATTGATGTCGATACAGCATCGTATTCGATTACCCGTTCAGTCATTGAATCTGGGAGATTACCCGCCCCGGATTCTGTTCGCCTGGAAGAATTTGTCAATTATTTTAATTACAACTACGCAGAACCGGAACCAGAAATTTCGTTTGCGATACACACAGAAGTTGGCAAGGCACCTTGGAAGAAAGAAAATCGCTTACTAAAAATTGGTATTAAAGGTAAAACCATTCAAACCGAAGACCGAGGTGAAAGTAATCTAGTCTTTTTAATTGATACGTCGGGCTCAATGTCGAACCAAAACAAATTACCTTTGCTGAAAAGCTCTCTGAACGTCCTGGTCGATCAACTCTCAGAAAATGACCACATTGCGATTGTTACATACGCCGGGTCATCTAAAGTGGCGCTAGAATCTACGACAGGCGATAAAAAAGTCATAATTAAGCAAGCAATAAGTCAATTACATGCACAAGGGTCTACAAATGGGGAATCGGGAATATCTCTAGCTTATAATCTTGCCTCAGCAAACTTTCGAAATGGCGGAATCAATCGCGTAATATTAGCCACCGATGGCGATTTTAATGTGGGACAAACCAATCCAGAGGCCTTGGTCGAATTAATTCGATCCAAAGCAGAAGGCGGAATATTTCTAACTACGTTGGGTTTTGGTTTTTCCAGTAACGATTACACAATGGAAAAATTAGCTGACGATGGTAACGGTAATTATGCATATATCGATAGTTTAGATGAAGCGAAAAAGACGCTCGTGGCTAATATCAATGGGACTTTGATTACTATTGCGAAAGATGTAAAAATACAAGTCGAATTTAATCCCGATTTTGTCGCAGAATATCGTTTGTTGGGTTATAACAATCGTCGGTTGGCTAATGAGGATTTTGAAGATGATAAAAAAGATGCAGGTGATATTGGGGCAGGGCATACGGTCACCGCTTTTTATGAAATCATACTACAATCTGATGTAACTGAAGCCTCAGGTGCTGAATTGGCCTCACTTAGTTTGCGCTACAAAGAGCCAATGGCTGATATTAGTCAATTAGTTGAAACCACAATAGAAGATAATGGAAATGTGTCTCAGGATTTTCTATTTGCTGCATCTGTTGCCGAATTTGCTTTAATTTTAGAACAATCACCTCATAAAGGTACTGCGAATTATAATGAAGTCTTGGCATTAGCGACAGAAAATATAGGTGCTGACCTATATGGTTATAGAGACGATTTTATCCAACTAGTAAATAGTGCAAAAGAAATTAATTAGCATGTCAGAAAATCCATTATTATCAGATGATGATTTCGTTAAATTTAAACAAGGTGATAGTAATGTTTACCATGCGGTATTTGATCAGTATTATGGGTTAATCAAATACATTGTTAAACGTTGTGGTATTACTAATGGTGATGTCGCAGATATTGTTCAGGAAGCCTTCTTACGCCTTCATCAAAATCGACAATCTTTAGTTCACCCTTCAGTTATTAAATCCTGGCTTATTAATACAGCAAGAAATTTGAGTGTAGATCATTTAAGAAAATTTCAACGAATAACATCGTTAACTGAACAACATAACCGTCAAGCCGAAGAAGAAAAAGCAGAGCACAGCACACGTGAGTTGGAGATTGCATTGGTTGGTGATTTACTTGAGAAGTTTAGTACGGAAACTGGTGAATCATCACTTTTGGATTATTATAAAAAAGGTCTAACGGCTAAGCAAATTGCAGAAAATAATGATGAACCCATAAGTTCAGTAACGAATCGATTGTCGCGTCATCGCAAAAAATTCAAAACCCGAATAATCCATCATATTGAAGAGTTACGAGCAACGATTCCTGACTAGGTGATACACAATGAAACATGAAAAATCTGACCCATATGACCCGCTGCTAGATGATGATACCTTTGTTGATCTGATGGAGGCTGAGTATCAACACCAAAATCAGCCCGAAGACGCGTTAGAAAAACAAAAGATATGGAACGCACTCGAAAAGAAGACAAAACCACGGAATTTGTCTCGTACCTGGATACCGCTTGCGGCGGTTGCCACTTTGCTAATTACGCTGGTTCCAAACCTGTTTTTCTCCACAACAGATGATATCAGTCGCGTAAAAGGCAACCCATCGTTAATCGACACATCGTTGCAAACCTACTTGATTAACGAAAATGGTGAACTTGAAGTGATTTCAGCCAAGGTTAAAGTAGGAGACACTATCGTGTTTAAAACGCATATTGAAGCCGAAGGTATCATTGCATTTGGTTACTCAAAAAATCATCTAGAACCAAAAATTCGTTTTGTAACACAACGTACGGCACCAGGGAAATTGAATTTCCTCAAACGGGAAGGGCGAACGTTTGGTTATTCGGTTGAAGCAGGTGATAAAGATTTAAGATTTTGTACAATAGCAGCTGAAAATATTAAACTACTTCAAAAAACCATTAATAATTTGACAAACGTTTGGAGCACATTATCTGAAGGCTCGTGTATCACAATAACTACACAATAAAATGTATAAACAGACTAAATTAACTGTTCTCGTTGCTCTATGGCTATGGAGTTGCACGCTTATTGGTAAAGAAGTACTTATTCCTACCGACTCTATCCAACAACAAGTACAAGATAATTATTATATAATTAGCATTGGTATTAACCACTATCAAGATGAGTTCTGGCCCGATTTGAAGTGGCCAGCGAATGATGCAAAAAAAATATCAAATCAATTTGGTCAAAACACTCAGTTTCAAATTACACAATTAACCTTGTTAAATGAAAATGCTAATTTAGTAAATATTCAAAAACAACTCATTAACATTGCCCAGGAAATTTCATTTGATGACACCGTTATCTTATATTTTTCAGGTCATGGCACCTTGGCAAAAGATGATAAAGGGGAATTGTTACGCGTTGCCGTATTACACGATACCAATAATGCTGCATTGCTTGACACCGGTTTAACCCATAGCTGGTTGCGCCGTTGGCAAGATAGCTTAAAAGCCAAGAAGAAAATGATGATATTTGCGACCTGCAATTCCGGTGTGGGAAAATCCCGTATAAGCGAATCCATACAAACCTTATTATCTACACAGAAAGGTAATTTAATCCCATTGGAGGATGTTTCTGAAGGGGCACTCATTTTGGCTGCCGCAGCGAAAGGTGAGGCAGCGAGAGAGGATGACAAGCTGCAGGGTGATATCTATACACATTATTTACTTGAGGCATTATCACTCTATGACAGAAATCATGACGGTATGGTATCGGCTCTGGAAGCACATGATTATGCCAGAGAGCAAACATGGGCATTTACTCGTGGCAAGCAACGCCCTACAGCTGATGTGAAGCTGATTGGCAATGCAGACATTCCCTTGCAAGGAAAGAAATTGCGCGCCGCTGTGCCCATCCTGGAAGCCTACGACGAAGAACTTGCGGGATTTCAAATACAAGTCGACGGAGGCAATAAAGGCCGTTTACCGTTGGCGTTTGCGCTTCAGACAAGCGGTAGCTCAGTGAAATTGTTTTCCCCAGAGACAGGTAGGCAATTAGCGGAGTATCGGGTTAATCTTGGGGCAGGGCATACCATTCCCATTGGTGAAGTGATTAATCATCGGCCTATCGGTCTTGCTTTTGATTTTCATTACAATCAATGGCTGGATGAATCCTGGGAAAAAATCAGCGGTAGTAAATCCAATCAGGAATTACATGGAAAATTGAGTTGGCATATTCGCAATATGGGTATAGGTGCTGCATTTCCTCTGCAAATAGGCAGTTATGAAAATGAAATTCGTCCAACACTTGAGGCTCAAGCTACGTTGTTTGATCCCTATTTATTTGCGACTTATAAAAAGCGCTGGAAACGATTTGTATTGGGTATAGAAGCACACCTAGGTTATGAAACGCTTGACATTCGTTTCTTAGACACCGTTTCCAAACAAGCGATTGTTTATTCTGATAGCAATCTAAGTTACGGTGGTAGTGTGTCTTTAGGTAGGGAAATTTTACCTGACCTGAATATTAGTGCTGTATTGGGATATAAAAAAACAGACTGGCGTTATGGATCTTTGGGGAATGTTAGTGGCGAACGTTATTCATTTGGTTTGTCACTGAATTATCAGTTTGATTGGCGGGTGAGACGATTATGAAATTATATTTGATATTGCTTATTTTAGCTGGAGTTCAATTATTGTCAGCGTGTGGTGAGACGAGTATTAGTGCCAGTAATGGATTTTCCACAAAAGACCCTTTGGCAACACTCGCTTTTAATAGCGACGTATTAAATCCTGAACCACGGTTTGCCAGTTACAGCAGTCAATCTGCCAGAGCAAGTATTATCGATCCTGATGCAAAAAAGGAAGTTTGGGGTTTTCAGGCAAACAATTATGATTTTGCGATTCCTCATTCGAATTATGATGGGATTACTTTATTTTCGACCCGAAGTGTTAATATCGTAACTCAAAGCTCGAATAAGTTGTTTGAAGTCGTGAACTTCGATCACATTGCGGTTGGGACATCAGGAATTAACTTTGCCCTGAGTAGAAAAGATGGTAGCCAAATCGAGGTCATTCGATTTTTAGGCGACGATCAGTGGCAACAAGAATTAATTGATATTCCTTGGCAAAATATTGCAAACGAATCAAGTATTGAAACACAATCATCTCGCGCACTCGTGAGTTTTTACAGTGAAGATAGCAACACATTATATATTTTCAATCCATTGGATGGGAAATATCAAAAGCTTACTGCTTCTAACAGTAATTCTCCGCTGCAAATCGATGGCGTCTTTTGTGACGGTAATGGCAATATCAAGGGTAATGACGTTTATCGCACAATCACGTTTGATGAAATTAATAACCTTTTCATCGCCGGTGATGGACAGGGAAAACTAACACAAATTCAACTTGGCAATGGGTGCCACGATTATGCAAACTCTATCACCCATCAATTGGCTAACAATGAAGTAATATTGAATATTAATGTAATCTCAAACTCAGAGTTAATAGTGACTCAATATGACAAAAAGCTTTTTCGGCTTGACTATTCCAATTCGCAATTTATTGTTATAAATAGTTATGAATCTTTGTGCCCTTTACCGATTGGCAGTCTGATTTTAGATACCGATAAAACACTCATAACCTGTTTACCTGGAGATAAGAACAACTATGAAATTGATAAACCTTATTACCAGGTGTTTAGCCAATCTTCCGGTGATGTTGCTCTCAATATTTGTATTCACGAAACCTTTACGGGTGTTGGTATCGATGTGAACAATATGAAATTGCATCGCATGTTAGATAGTTCGCTGGGCGTCTTGCAAACATTTGATTTGACCAATGGAGCAATGGAGAAAAACTCAGGAATATTTTTATCAGGCCTATTAGATTGATTTCAATCACATTTTTTTAATGTCATTCTCGTTAACGGTTTAGTATTTGATTGTTTTAACCGAAGGATAATTTTGTGATATGTATTAAATTCTTGCATGCACATAATCTCGACTAATTTTCTTCTTTCTCACGATATAAAAAATAGAAACTAAAAGCATTAATAAAAAACTCGGATCCATAACCGGATTATTAGTGGTTGATAAACTACAACCGAAAATATTCTTATTATTTGATGAGGAACTATCTTCACTCTTCGCTAACCGTTTGGAAGAACTACGGGGTAAAGATAATTCGTCATTCATCAAACTCTTGGTAAAAACCCTAATTATTGGAGAGTCTAAATAATCGTTATAACCAGCAATCACTGTACAGGACTGATTTTGAGAAAGCAGGGGACTCAAATTAAAACAGGCATCTGAACCATAATCGAGTCTAAATTTAATATAATTTGTGTTTCCTAATAATTCCAATATTGAAAAGTCAATTTGTCCTTGGTTCAGTATACGTATTCTGAATTCACTATCCAGATCATCATAATAATTTTCGCTTTCTTCAATCGACAAGGAGATTGCCGACTGGCCATTTGTCATCACTTCCGTCGCGTAAAAATAATCTAGATATAATCTCCCCCCAGAATAAAGTAGTTTTCCACCAATTGATAGATCCCAATTTATTTGTTGAAGATCTATATCAATCGCTTGCGTGTATTGTTTTTTAGCAACGAGCACTGCATTATTCATGGCAAGCATTGACGTTATTTCGCCGTTTCCTTGCAGTTCAATTTGCCACGATTCTTCTCCTGAGTCGTAAGCGAAGGCAAGTAATTCTCTTTGAGAGGTACTGAGGAAAATTAAGTTATTGCTAAAAACAAGATTCTTACCAGTGGTCATGATTTTGTGCCAAACTAATTCATCATCTTTTAAATTGAATCGTGATAATGAGTTTTCAGTCCAAAATAACAAGTTGTGATCGTCACTAACGATTAGACCAAACTCATTAACATTTTGAGATGTTAAATCAGTAGATGCTATGGGGATGGTAACCACAGCCGGTAAGTCCATTAAATCCACCACCAAGATTGCTAACTCAAAGGGGCTAACTTTGTTAATGGTGGGAATATAAAGCTTGTCATTAATCGATACTGGCTTACCATGAAATAGTGTAGCCTCATCATTGTTAACTAGAGGCTGATGTTCCTCCCCAAATAAATCAAGTGCGACCAGATTATGGTTAATGTCATGAGCTATCACATGCCCGTCTTTGACAAATAATTCTTCATCCTTTAAAGCGATATTTTGAATGGGATAATCGTTAATAATATTCCCATTTATTGGGCTAATCTGACGAACAGATATAATCCCCGTTTCAGATTTGTGAAGATACCACAGTGCACCATCTGCATAAGTCAATGAATTAGAAGAAAACGAACTGTCCAGAGATAATGTCCAAATCGGTTTCCCATGTTCAACAGAGCGGCCAATTAAACCTTTTAATGATTTATCATGAATTCCATAGATAAAATTTTGTAACGAATAAATCGCGATATTTTCGACAATGAGATCTAAATACTCAGCGGTCTGAATTCTTTCAGCTTTGGTTTCGGCCCAAATTGAATTTACAAGTTCTGGCTGAAAGTCATCATTACTTGCAACATTTCTTTGATAATTTTTACCTTTATTAATCCACCAATGATTCGCTTTTCGTTCAGCTTTCGTAGATTTGGTGGTTAAACTATCTATCTTAAATTGAATAAGGTAATTGATTTCAGGTTGTAATGAGTTATCAGGATTGGAAACTGATAGGTCATAGAACCGAGAAGCGATTAGATAGTAAGAACCTTTGTCCAAATAATATTTTGAACTGATACTTTCGTTATTCGAAAAACTTTCTTTCGGAATAATTCGCGAAAATTTGCTATCAAAAATCCAGTCAGCCACTCCAAGTGAGTCAGACTGTATTTCTAATAGTTTTTCTTCATTCAAGGTGAACTGGTAAGTATTTGCGTAAACTCCGTTTTTTAATTGATCTGATAATTCTTGCGGCAAGTCCAACGTTTTGACATTTATATTCGTGGAAACAAAGACTAGAGAAAGTGGGGAGGGATTTATCCAATTAGTCATATCTGGATAAATTTTAATGAAATAAACATCTTCGCGTACAAAAAAACACTTACCATTAGCAGTTTTGTTACATTGATAACTCTCCACAATATTATGATTCACATCATACAGCTCGATTGTTGATTCGCCAACAGCATTGTTTATTTCAAAAACACCATTGCTTGGCATAACAACTTTATACATGTCTATATCACTAGGGCTGGCATGATCAATGTTTATGGTTCCGGATGAATCAAGTGAGATTAATTTAGCTTCTTTAAAGTGATCGCCAATATCATCGTTGCTATTTGTGATATGTATCAGTATCTCTTCATCTATCGCATTCTGACTATCAAGCAGTGATGTTCTAAACAGAAAGGTGCCAGTATCTAACAGGTAGGAATGTTTGTGATAATCGATTTCATCAATTGTTGATTTTCCAAAATCATTGTAAAAATGAGTATATGACTCTGTTTGGAGTAACGATATATTGATATCAGATGCAAACCAAGGTAGATACAAATCGACAGTAGAGGGTGAATCTAGCTTAATCGTAAAGTACTTTTCCGGACTTTCATCACTGAGCTCAAATGCAATTGTTCCGTCTTTTTCAATAGATTCAATGATTTTCTTATTGATTCGCAAGACATATTCGCCCACCGGACCACTTGGCTTAACGGCTAAATAGTAAGTTCCGCTTTCAAGTATCATTGCGCCAAATTCTGATTCACCCTGTATTTGAACTAGTTCTTTTGAAAAAAGGGTCCACCTTTGCTTAAAACTAGAATTGTCCTCATCCAGCCGGACCTTAATCATTGTTTTTTCAGTAAGCTCGAAAGTGTACAAATCCATATCGTTTAAGTGTTCAAAATTACCCGGTATTTCAAGTAATCGATCTTGATCTAAATCAATTAAAGTCGTTTGTTCAAAGTTGTCTGCAATATCATCGGTGATTTCAGAGCTTTTGATGTTGATATCATAGTCACCCGCAATTCCTGATGTTGACTCAATGACAAGATAATACACACCGGGATTTAGCTTAAAAGGAGAGGTTTTCCAAAACCCATAATAACCGGCATAATGATTATTAATGTTATTTTGTCCGAGATAAAACCTTAAGTCGTTGTTAGTTTCGCTTGATGAGTTTAATTCTATGTCAACTGAGGATTCTTCTTCGATAATAAAGGAATATATGTCGGTATCGAAAAAATTGAGGAAATTGTCATGATGTGTTTCATTAAGTGCTAATACGGTGGCAGAATTAATAGCATTATTTTTATCGATAATGGCAGTGTTGACTTCGGTTAAGGATAATTGATATTCGGACTGGGAATCGCCGTACACTGAAAGCGTGTATTCTCCACCCCCAAGCAAATTTAACTGGATTCGATCTCCCGAATTTATTTCAACAATACCGGCATGGCCATCAATATGACCAGAATAGTATTCAGCCATAAAAGAAGCAGATGCACCTTCCAAATTAAATTCTACAAGTGTATCTTGAGCAATATAAAGTCGATAGTAGTGTTCGGAATTTGCAAAGGTTATATGATTTTTGATTTCACTTCCCACAACAATCGGCTCTTGATAATAAGCATAGGGATTTTCTTGATCAGATATTGGCGTAAATGTATTGGAAACCTCGGAAATATTAACAATATTGCTCACGTCAATATCATAAAAACCAGGTGATAAATAATATTCTTTATGAATTTCAGATGTCACTTGATCAAGATATGTATTGAAGGAAACGTTACCGTTATTCTGTTTAAGATCGATTGAAACATTTGAATCTTGGGGAAGTAAAATATCCCAAAGACCGTACTCTGTAACTTCAACATAAGCATTCAAGGTATTGTCATCATTAATCATGGAAAGATCTATGGATTTTCCAGGAATAATATTTTTTCGCTCATTAAACTCTATTTTGAAATCGAGGCCCACATAGCCTGAAATTGCAAGATAGTAAGTACCAGGTATTAAGTTGGTATCGCCAAGAAAACTATGGCCTTCTGCTGAGTATGAAACAAGTCTTTCAATATTTGCATAACCCAAAGTGTCGTAGGTGATATCAACTGTGCCATAGGACTCAGTAACATATTTAACATATTTCTTTTCGCCTGGCGTTAGGATAATCGATTTTTGTTCGTTTAATTCAACGAGTTCACTTTCAAGATTATTTAACTCAATTTGATACGGTTCGGTCCGTCCTAAATTTTGAGAGGAAGACACCCGCAAATAATGCATTCCTGGTTCTAGTAACAAATTGTTCCAATTTATTCCATCCCAATACGAATAGGATGTATCATTGGCATATTTGCGCTCAAATGCTAAGCCGTAAATGTCGGGCGATTTTATTGTTAGTAGTGATAATTCACTGACGTTTATGGTGAAATAGTCGTAGTCATTCGTGTATTCAAAACGTTCTTCAATAAGTTCACCAATTTGAATTTCTCTTGCGGTCTCTATGGAATGATTACCATCACTCCCTGGTTCAAGTGTGAATGTAGTTTGATAATCAATAAGATCAGAGCTTCCGTTTTGAACAATGCTAACCTCATATTCCCCTGCACTAACAAATACATCCACTTTAGTTGATTCAGCATCATGGGTTCCACCAATGAACTGTTTTACTAATAGAGGGTAGTATTCCGCAGGTTTAGTAATTTCTAACATTACTAGGTTACCAATACCAAAAACAGCAAAATCAATCGATAAAATACCGTCTTCTAAAATTTCAAGTTTTAAGAAATCAATATCGCCAAAGTAATCAATTTTTCCAGTGATCAGTTCATCCAGCTCTAATTTATTTGCATTGTAAAATACGTTGGGGAAATCGTCTTCCAAATGTGAGTCAAGAGAAATATTGAACGAATAATTAAATACTTTGCCAGAGTGATTATGTTTCGTTACCTTTAGATAATAGCTACCTTCTGTCAAATTGTATTCATTGAGTGGCCCATAGCTATAGGTTATGTTTTCTATGGAATTTCCTGATTCATCATATACCTCGAACTCCAAAAGGAAGTTTTCATCATAATGAACTTTCATTAATGCCGGATGGGAAACGTTAAACTTATACATATCAACATCGTCTAGCCAATCTATTTTTCCTTCAACTGAACTGTCGACACTAATTTCTTTCGCATTTTCAAAGTCATCAGAAACATCTCTGTCATTTTCCCCAAATTCAAAGGTCATTTCGTGTAAATAAGCAGAGCCAGGAAAACCAGCTTTTACATGAACAAAATATTGTCCTTTATCCAAGAGGAGATTAGATTCATCGAGAAAATTCTGCTTTATATGTAAGGCTTGACTTTCGCTATTATAAATAACAAAAGGTTTTTTTATTTTATTTTGAGAGATTGAAACATATTGAGATTCATCTAATTTAAGCAAGAATAAAATTTCATTTCCCACATAGTTGCGTAGGGTTGTAATGCTGGATGTTTTTGAGATGTGTTTGGCCTCTGTAAATTTGGCAAAGAATTGATAGGAGAGATTCTCGCGGCTCAAATCAGAAATGATTTGAATATAATAAATTCCCGGAAGCAAAAATGCCTGCTTAGTATCTTCGAGTATGAGTTTGTTACCATCAGCTAGAAAATACTGTATTCGAAGCTGCTTGGTGATGAGTGTAAGATCAAGAAGACCTGCTGATTGAATATCAATCGTAAGCAAATCTGATAAGTTTTGTGAATCGAGTTCTGCAGTCTGAGTGACGGATAGATTAATAGTTTGCGCAGTGGATATGTCTAATTTTTCTTCGGATGCGAATGATGATAAAAAACTACTACTAAGCAACAAAAGCAATGCAATTAAAAGTTGCATATCTTTGTCTCCCCTGGTCATAATTTTTATATTGTTATTTTTTTAGAAACATTATGATGGATAGGCCTTCTATAATCCAAATAATGTTTGTAAATTGAGTATTACTTAACCCCCATAAATAATACTCAATTTTTTAAACCTTTTTACCGTATACTTGTGAATAATAAGTTAAAAATACATTACAATTTATCCACTCTCAAATTCTTTATAAAAAAGCTACGGTTGACGTTACAGTGGTGGGTTGTCGCACTTTGTATGAATTGTAAAAGAAAAACGTTATTTGTAGATTCGCGTAAATAAATTACTCTGACGTTAATCAGGCATTGAGTAACGTCAGACTTGAAACATTAATCAATCATTGCAAAACCACTGATCACCATAGAATAAGGCCCTAGTTCTGTCGCATAAGGTGAGCCCTTCAAAGTATCTAGAGCACCCGTTTTTTCATTGATCTTATACGCAGAAATACTCGCATCGCCATTGTTAGCAACATAAACATAAGGTTTAGTTTCGTCTCTTACTACCGCATAAGGAAACCAACCCGTATTAAACGGAGATCCTTTAATTTCTTTTAAGGCACCATTGGTAGCGCTAATTTTAAAAACTGATAAATCATGACTCCCCCAATTGGCAGCATAAAGATATTCAGAGTTTTTATCAGTAGTAATGGAGTAGGGTTGAGCACCTGCCATGAATGGTGAACCAGTGACTTCTGTTAGTGCACCTGTGGATTGATTAACACTAAATGCTGAAACCGTTGTTGAGCCGTAATTACTGCTATACACATACTTGTTATCTTCGGTAATCGTAATATAAATAGGTCGTTCATCTGTTTTTGCGTTAGGTGCAGATTGTTGGAAAATTCCGGTTGCTTGATCAACAATATAAACACTGAGACTGTGGCCATAAAAATTAGCCACATAAGCGAATTTACCATTAGGTGAAACATTAATGGAAATTGGATGTTTACCGGTTGGAACAGGATCACCTGATCGGGTTAAGGCACCTGTAGTTTGGTTAATTTTAAACGCGATAATTTTGTCATCGTTTTCATTGGTTACGTAGGCAAATTTTCCGTTAGGACTCACTGTTACGGCATCTGGGTACTTACCTGCCGAGAAAGGTGAACCTTCAATTTCAGTTAACACGCCATTAACCTGGTCAATTTTAAACGCAGAAACGCTGTCAGAACCTTGATTAGCTGCGTAAACAAATTGATTATCAGGTGATGAAACAATTGATACCGGATATTCTCCAGATTTATAGGGTGAACCTTTTAGTTCAGTTAAATGACCATTAGTTGGATTAATTTTGAAAGCTGAAATGTTATGAGCGGCCTGATTTGCAGAATAAACAAAATGTGTTTCTTCTTGAATGGCGACACTTTGTTTGATATCAGGTTTTGCTGCGATAGCGTTGAAACTAAAACTTGTAGCGATAAAAGCGAAAAAGAATTTTATAGAAGATGCTGCGTAAACACTAAAACGATACTGTTGCATAACGTTGCCTCTTTGTTATCACTGTTATTATCTCAACAAAGTTGGTTACAGCAGTACAAAGACACAAAGTGTATCCACGTGAGCGGATATGGATGTACAAAAAAATGGGTTATTTATTTTTTATGTTGCTTCCCAAAATCGTTCTATTTATTGTGTTTATCATACAATTTATTATTCTTATTTCTTTGATGAGTTTTTGGGCTTCAAAAGAGTTTTCTTGTGAATCCCTCCCTAGTCGACGACTATATTATTAATCCGACAGAGAGTCCAACGGTTTTAGTCAGTAATTGGATTGGCGAGTAATGCGGAGTGTTGAAATAGGATCTATTCTTGATTAATTTTATATCCCATATATTTTACAATAATATATATACTACAAAATTATTATTGGATGGGATATTCGCCAGCACGCCAAGCATGCATATGACCTTTTAAGAATCCAACTTTCCGATATCCCGCTAAACTAAAACCTAATTTTGCAAGGTATGCCCTTGGTCCATGTTCACAATAAAGGATGACATCTTTGGTTCTTTTATCGCTGACAGAACTCGCACGAAAAATTGCTTTATAAAAAGGTAAATGGATTGCACCTGGCACATGTCCAGATTGAAATTCCATTTTGGATCGCACATCCACAATTGTAATGGGCAGCTTTTTATCGATCGCTTTACATAAATTTTCAGGTGACATGATCATAATTATTTCTCGAATTTGATTGTAATTTTCTTGTAAAAAAAAACCGAGCCTATAAGCTCGGTTTTTTTATAAAAACGAATCGGATTACTTGTTCGATTCTCTTTCCTGTACTTCTTTAATGACATCATCCGCAACATTTTTTGGACAAGCAAAATAATGCGAGAATTCCATAGAGAATTGTCCGCGACCTGAAGTCATTGTACGCAAGTCACCGATGTAACCAAACATTTCACTCAATGGACACTCTGCTTTAATTCGAACGCCAGTTGGACCTGCTTCTTGACCTTGAATCATGCCACGGCGACGATTTAAATCACCAATAACGTCACCAACATGATCTTCAGGTGTGAATACATCTACCTTCATAATCGGTTCAAGTAATTGAGCACCGGCTTTAGGCATGGTTTGACGATACGCTGCTTTTGCTGCAATTTCGTAGGCGACTGCAGAGGAGTCAACCGCGTGATAAGCACCATCCATCAAAGTTACTTTAAAGTCCAAGCATGGGAAACCGGCCAAGACGCCTTTTTCCATACTATCTTTAAAACCTTTTTGAACCGCTGGCCAAAATTCCCTTGGTACGTTACCACCCGTTACTTTAGATTCAAATTCATAACCAGAACCTGGCTCACCGGGTTCAACAATGTAATCAATTTTTGCGAATTGACCAGAACCACCCGTTTGTTTCTTATGAGTGTAACTGTCTTCAATGCGTTGGGTAATTGTTTCGCGGTAAGCAACTTGCGGTTTACCCACACTCACTTCTACCCCATGAGTTCGTTTTAGAATATCAACTTTGATATCCAGGTGAAGCTCACCCATACCCTTAATGATAGTCTCACCACTATCCTCATCAGTTTCAACGCGGAAAGATGGATCTTCTGCAATCATTTTACCGATAGCAATACCCATTTTTTCTGACGCTGCTTTGTCTTTAGGTGAAATAGCGATGGAGATAACTGGGTCAGGGAAGACCATAGGTTCAAGTGTCGCAGGATTTTTTGGATCACAAAGCGTGTGACCAGTTTGAACTGCTTTCATTCCCACAACAGCAACGATATCACCTGCTTGCGCGCCATTTAATTCAATACGATCATCTGCATGCATTTCTACTATTCGACCAATACGTTCCGTTTTGCCGGTAAAGGTGTTAAGAACAGTGCTGCCTTTTTCCAACTTACCGGAATAGACACGAATAAACGTTAACGCACCAAATCGATCGTCCATAATTTTGAACGCTAACGCGCGAAGTGGACCGTCTGGATCCACAACTGCAAAATTGCCCGTTTCAACACCCTCAAGATCAACTTCAGGTTGTGGTTTAACTTCAACTGGGCTTGGCAAATAATCAACAACTGCATCCAGTACCATTTGAACGCCTTTGTTTTTAAACGCAGAACCACAAAAAGTAGGGAAGTGATCGAGAGAAATTGTACCTTTACGAATACAGCGCTTTAAATCTTCGATTGAAGGGGATTCACCATCTTCCAGGTATTTTTCCATCAAGTCATCATCTTGCTCTAAAGCAGTTTCTACCATTGCTTCACGGTACTCTTCTGCTTTAGCTTGGTATTCTTCAGGAATATCAATAATTTCATAATTCATTGGATCGCCTGAGTCATCCCAAATCCAGGCTTTCATAGTCATCAAATCGATACAGCCGACGAAATCATCTTCAATACCAATAGGTAATGTCATGATCAGGGCATTGGCGCCCAGAACATTTCGAACTTGATCTACAACGCGGTAGAAATCAGCACCCATACGGTCTAATTTGTTGACGTAAATGACTCGTGCTACTTCTGATTCATTTGCGTAACGCCAGTTGGTTTCTGATTGAGGTTCAACACCACCTGATCCACAGAAAACACCAACCCCGCCATCTAATACTTTTAATGACCGATATACTTCGATTGTGAAGTCAACGTGTCCGGGGGTATCGATAATGTTAAAACGATGATCTTTCCAGAAGCAGGTTGTTGCAGCAGATTGAATAGTGATGCCGCGCTCTGCTTCCTGTTCCATGAAATCAGTGGTGGCTGCACCGTCATGTACTTCACCGATCTTATGAATTTTACCGGTTAGTTTTAGGATTCGCTCTGTGGTTGTAGTTTTGCCGGCATCTACGTGGGCGAATATACCGATGTTTCTGTATAGAGATAGATCTGTCATGTGAGTACTCTGTAATAAATTAATTGGTATTTTAAACTCGGTTTTCGCACACAATTGAGAAAAACGAGCTAGTGACCATTCCGACTATTCGAAAACGATCGATATTTTGCTGCAACGAGCCAAAAATTCTGTAACAACACCCCGATATCTTGTTGAAAAGCTTGAGTATGGCTCAACTTAAAAGGTCGCTATTTTAACCTTAAAATAGTAAAAGGAAAGGGCAGAGCTAGAAAAATCTTAATGACATATATATCAGAAGGTAAGTTATTGATATTAAACATCAAATGATAATTTTTACTCGCATTTAGTTTGGCCCCAAAAGCATCCGAGTTGTTGCATATGCAGCAAACCTGCCTGGAAACTCTATTTTTTAAAAAGCGATTCAATAAATTGGAGCGCAAAATACCCATTAAAACTGAAGTTTTGCTTTATTGATTAATATATTAGAAATACATTTACCTGGATCAATAAATACCAACACGAGCTATTCGCGAGTCAAGTTTAAAGAGAGCAGGTTATAAACGAAATCTGGTAGAGAGGGGCGCTAACGACTTGATGTAAGGCACCAATAAACCGCTTAAATGAACACTTAGCGACCTGCAAATTGATCCGTGGTTACATTTAAGGTTTTGTCTTTAGGGAACTGACGTTTTGCTTGCGTCAATACTTGTTGGGCTTGGTTACGGTCGCCGTTGTTCCAAAGTACTTCGGCATACTGAACAGCGATTTTGGCAGTAGTAGCCCCATCCATCGCTCGGCGTAGATAGTTTATTGCTTTATCATCATTGCCCAATCGATAATTTATCCAGCCTAGGCTGGATAGAATACTGGGATTATTAGGATCCAGGTCATACGCGCGTTGAACCAGCGTCAACGAATCAGACAAGTTATTCACTTTCTCTGCAATGGTAAAACCCAATAAATTTAATGCATCTGCATTCCTGGGATTTTTTTCTATAATATAGGCAAGATCCTTAATGACGATAGGAATCTGATTGAGTTGCTCTGCAACAATTGCTCTTTTATATAACAATTTATGATTATCAGGATCCGCTTTTAATCGACTGGTGTAATAATCAAAAGCCTTCTGTGGATGGCCGGTTTCAATTAATAGGTCGGCCTCCATAAGGTCAAACTGCTGTTTTTGATCTTTTCCAAACGGCTTGAATCGCCGAAGTTTCACCAATCCTTTTTGTAATGTACGAGTTTTCGCAATTAATACTGCTGCGCGATAATGAGAGACTAATTCGTAATGTCCGGATTTGATTTCAGTGAACAACATAATGGCTACATCATACTGCTCTAAAGCTTCTGCTATAGTCGCTTGTAAATAAATAACAGACAGGTCCTGTTGGCTGAGTCGGCGCAAGTACTTCGACGCAATTTTATATTCATGTTTTTTTACTGCTAACAACGCTAACGGGTAAATGACTTCATATTTATTCGGTTGCGAGATAGCTAAGGTCTCATATTCCCTTTCTGCTTCTGAATAATTATTCATTTTCATTAAGGTTCTTGCATAAGTTAATCGCACATAATAGTCATCAGGATTGTCGTTTAAAAATTTTGAAAGGGTAGAAAGACTCTGGGCAATCTGGCCATTAAGCTCAAGAATACTCGCTTGAGAGATGACTTCACGGGATGGGTTTGGTTTTGATTTTTCTGCGGGTTGAGATGCGCAAGCTGCAAGTAAGGTGACAATTATTGTCAGTAGAAAGACGCGCATATTTTTATTCTTTTTTTTATCGGGTTGCATATTTTGATTTACTAATTCATAACAGATAATGGCTCCAAAATACCACTACAAATGCTAACACAATCTTTCCTTGCGCCCAACCACTATAATCAATGTTGCAACAATAATACGTAAGGGGAAACACGACACTTTCTACTATTTTGATTTTGCAACATTACTTTTTAACTTTAAAGCATTGTATTTCTCTTTGAATTTCGTCCACTTAAATCATAGCTAATCGAACATAGGTCATGTCACACTGGGATGAATTACTTGGGTTAATACTGAGAGAAAAAATAGGTGAATTAATCCATTCAGACTCAGGATTGCGCAACTTCGTTTTAAAACTCTATGACAGGAAAGATATTAGGGGATCTGGCGAAAATGTCTAACTCTCGTTACGGCTCTTTAACTGTGTAAATAGGTTATCTATCCACCATATTAATATTATCGATAAGTGATTTTCAATGAATAATCCAACTCGCTCTGATTATGCTAATCAATTTTTCGCGTTCATAAAACGGAAAAGGGTATTACCAAATGGCATACCCTTTTGATTGGCTGTGTAAATCGAATTAACAATTTACTGATTCGAGGAGGAAGGCGCATAACCAATTAGTGGGGGTTATACGTCTCCCGTTTATTCCACTCGAATCAAGAGCTCAGTTTTTATTTTTTGGCTTCAAGCGCCATTGCAACATATTCGCTGCCTGAAATGAAATCTACGTCCAGTTCATCATTCGCGAAATCGGCTTGAACCATTTCACCAATGAATTTTCCTTCTGCAGCAGCCATTTCTTGATACATTGCAGCATACTCACTGCCTGAAATGAAATCTACTTCTACTTCTTCTGCAACGGCAATTGTGGATCCCAACAACAAGCTAGCTGCAAACAACGTTGATAAAGTTTTCATTAAAAACTCCCTTGATTCTCGATTTATTTAATTAAGTTACAATCCGTTATCAACACAGTGTCGATGGTTTATTTATCGTTTGGATAAAACGAATACTTAGCCCCTGGCGATTAAATTGTGAACCACGTCTCGATTATCTTCTTGGGCGGCAGATAAGCGGATTTTGACAGGAGGGAGGATAAGTCCTGTATATAATAGAGAAAGCTGGGTAGAGATTAGAATGAATCTAGCTATTACATCTAAGAGATTGTATTTAATAAACTAATATCAAGTCTTTAGAAATTGCTTTAAGTTGATTTTTGCTTGGTATAGTAACAAGTACTGAGTAGACCAAAAAAGATAGATAAGAATAAATAAAAGGTAAAGTTGCCCCAATGGAGGTCATGTATCGCCACATAATAGGTTTTTACGTGTAAATCAGGGTTTGAGTCCAGATCGTGACAAATGGCATTGCCACGATCTGGATAGGTAATTAATCGTTTATTCTGGTTTATCCAAATGCACTGTGACGTTGTCAAAGGGAATATTCCATTGCTTGTCAGTACAGATTTTAACTATCGCTTTTTGCAGGAAGCGGTCAATTGAGAAATAACTGTCCGCGGCTGCACCATTAAACAAGGCGACAATAAGTAGATCCAATGATGATGCTGACGCGGCTTTAAACTCCACAGTCAAAAATTCCAGGTGATTGGCAAAAGCACAATCCTGAATTTCGGTTTTTAGTGCTGCAGCCAATTGTTCCGGAATTTGTTGCGTAATGTCTGACTGCAAGTCATAGTCAAGACCAAATGATACGAATACGCCGAAACCTTCAGATAGATTACGTGGATTTAAACTTAAAAAGTTTTGTGTGGAATAGGTTTTGATTGACCCACCCAACACTTTCAATTGTACAATTTCTGGTGTTTGCTTGAGTACGGGACCATATAATCCATCGTCCAAAATAACATAATCACTTGGATTACAGGGAAACCATCCCTCTTCAGCCGCAAACTCTCGTGACCGTAATTCTACGATATCCACAACCGGCAGCTTGATGGTTCCACCCGTTAGCGCAGGATTGGTTAATGTCGAATACATGTTGAGGGATTTCACTCGCCAGGGCAGATCATTATAGATTACGCGTTCACCTTCACGTACCGGCCCCATATTCAATAATAATTTAATCTCACGAATGTAATTGGGTGCTGATGTTCGAAGACCCCAGGCGACGCCAATAAGGATGATAAATATAAAACCTAATATTAACCAATCACCGCGTACATACAATACCAACATAGCGGCGAACAAGGATAACAATATGGTAAGAAATTTGAGCACAATACGTAATGCTCGACGAATAAATTGTTTTTGATTCTCTTTTTTGCGGGTAATCTGATTCTCCACAACACGGCCGAAAAATGCAAAAACCAAGAAGAACAACATAAAAGCGGCGAGGGCCAATACGATCGTCAAACCACGACCAGAAAAAAATGCCATGAGTTTTTCGGCAATTGAGGTAGCTTCTTCTTCAGGTGGATTGAGCTTTTCCTGTAGTTGAAACGTGAGTAATTTTAGCTGGTTGGTTAATTCTTCTTCCCGGGTTTTCCATTCACTTTCAACTTTTGCCAATTGATCTTTGCTGAGTTTGTCTTTTGCGGCTTTTTTCGCAAGATTAATTTGCTCAATGGCCTTTTGAGATGCGGGTAAGTGTTCTTCGACAATCGCAATTTCACCGCGCAGTTTTTCAATTGCACGAGGTCGTTCTGTTAATACTTTTAACTCCGCAATCATTGGTTTAAATACTTCCAATACCTCTGCTTGCCAGTCAAAAGCTTGCTTCTCTTCTTTCTTGTCATAATCCGAGATTCGAACACCACCTGTTACTGCGGCTTCAAATTTCAAATACAAATCATCAATTTTTTCGAGTAATTTCGTTCGTTTTTCTGTGAGTTTCGTTTTGGAAACGTCATTTTTTGCTTTTGCCAGTTTAGTTTCAACGGCCGATAACTCTTTGTTAGCCGCAACAATAGAGTCTTTTATGACGCCAAGTTGTCGAGAAATATTCTCCTGTTGCTCAGTTTGAATTTCTTCAGGTGTTTTAACTGGCTCTTCGGCAATAAGTAGGTTGGAGGCAAACAACAAACAGCATGCCAAAAGTATATGATAAAAGTTGCTGTGTAGTTTCATAATGATTTGTCCAAATAAGTGATAAGCAGCAGGGGATTGATACCAATTACAGTGAGTAAAGGACGAGATTAAAACTCGAAAAATCTCTAGGGAACCTCTGATTAAATCATCTAGCGAGTGTTAACTTCGTTCTATTGAAACTCAAAATGCCTTGTTCCCATCTCACTATCTAATTTAATCAGAGGTTCCCCAGTTTATTTTTAACCTTACAATGTGATTTCTACAGAAGGAATCGCTGGTTTATCCTCTTCATCTTTGGTAATTTTTCCATTGCAGGCGAATAAACGTTTGGGTTCTATATTGTGAACCTCTACAAATTCTTTCTTAACCAACTTTGTTCGATCATTGGCAAGCTTCAAGAGAATCTTGGTACGTGGATCCGATTTTTTAGCCCCCTTAGAATCTTTGGTTTGATCAACCTTCTCTGATGGTTTTTTCTCAGAGACTTTTTGTTTAATTTTAATGACTTTCCAGTCAGACTCTGTTGCATTTCCACAGATTGTGAAGCGCAGTTTGTCTTTATCTTTCAAAATATTGGCAAGTTTTTCGATATGACCTTTATTGGTTTTAGAAATCTTAAATGAACCTTCATTGAAAATTAGCGGATCAAACTTGGGAGCGGCCGCCTTACCAATTAACTTTCCTGCTGTTATCACTAAACCCAGGGGTTGTACCGCTTGCATGAGATAATGCGTGGCAGCAAATTTCATGGCCTTTGCCATTGCTGTGTTATACACATCCTGTAATCTGAAATCTGGTTCATTAATATTTCCTTTTACAGGTATATCGAGTTTAATAATGTTGTTTTTATCTCGTAATACGTCCAAGGTTAAATCCAGCGGCATGGGCATGTCTTTAAAGATGTTGTCTTTCACTTCACTTTCATCAGATTCCACGGTGAGCTGATTCATATAAAAAGTATTTTTAATGTCTAAAATGTCATTCTTAATATCAATATCAACATCAAGATCCAAGGTTCCACGTTTAATGTTAATTCCCGCAAATTTGCCTGCATAAGATGATAATGGGACAAGTTCCAGCGCATCAAGATCAGCGATCATATCTGCACTCACTTTTTCGGAGAAAGGGTTAACATTACCTTTTAGGGCAAATTGTGCGTATTCGTCAATTTTTACCCCTAGATCGATTTTCGTCGATTTCTTCGTGTTTTTAGAATCCACATCAAGAACAGACAGCTTCAAACCATGCAACTTGGTATCAAACACAGGTGTTACAGAATTATCAACAAAATGGACATTACTGTCGGAATTTATCAATATCTCATCAAGTACAATATAAAAGGGTTTTTCTTCTTTACTTTTACTGTCGGTAGGTTTTTCTACGTCAGTTGTTTTCTTTTCATCTGTTTTTGTGTCTGGCTCTTCCGTTTTTGATTTCGGTAATGCAGCTTCCAGTGCAGGGATGTTTCCGTTTTCGTCTAATACAACATCTGCATTCAATTTTTGAAGCTCAACCTTAGCGATTTTTACTTGTTCCGGTTGATATTGAATTTCATTAATAATGAATTTTTTCAATGTCACAACCGCAGCATCTTCTTTTTTACTGGTTCCTTTCAATAACACCAAATTATTCAGTTCCGAATTCCCTATGGCTACGTTTTCTAATCCATTTACTGCAATATTTTTCACATCCCAATTATCAAATGAGGCAATTTTTGTTTTACCATCAATCGTGTTTACAGTGAGTTGTTTTAGGGCTAGGGCCGTTGCAACTGCAATTTCTGGTGTTTCACTCTTATCGTCTAATTTAATGTTGTACTCGCCATCGAGTGCAATCAGACTCTCGGTGATGTGTGCATTATTGGCATTATCTGACACATCGATGTTTTCCAATGCCAAGACACCGACCAAATTAACTAATTTCTTTCCTGATGTAGGCAAGACAATATCGTGTTTACCATCCCAACCAAGCTTGCCAAGTTTAATTTCACGGTCTTTATCTTTTAAATAGATATCCTTTAACCCGTAGTTACCATTAAGCCCGAGTAGGATTTGGTCTTTTTCCATAGCAACTGCTAATTCAAAGTCAGAGTATATGGCAACACTTGCATCATCAAATGGTAAGTCTTTTACTGATTTAAGGAATGGTTTTAATTGAATATCGTTAATCGTCACCTGTGATTTTAGTACGGGATTTTCTAAGAAAGGAGAAGCACCTCCGCTAATACGGAACGTATCACCATTAATATTTAAGTCCAATTCAATTTCAGAGTTATTCGCTGGATACCAAGAAAGCGCATCCTTTACTTTTAGTTTACTCAAAATAAAATAGCTATCAGTATATTGACTAGTGACATCAATTTTAATATTTGAAAATGCAATTGAGCGAACACCATATCCCCATTCAAAAGGTTTTGATTCAGTTTCTGGCTTCTCAGGTTCTTTGCTTTCTTCTTCAGATAATGGAATATGAATACCACCCACATTCCAGGCCTTGTCGAGTTCGGTTACATTGGTACGAAAGTCATGAAACTCGATGGATTCTATTAAAATATTTTTTTGAAATAACTTTGTTAAACCAATATCTATGGAAAATTTACCTAAATGCAACTCACCTATTTCTTCACCATAAAGGTGAACACCTTTGAGACCAATTTTACCTGAGAACAGATTGATACTGATATCATCAATGTTCGATTGCATGTTCATTTCTGTTTTTAGAAAATGCATAGCACCTTGTTTGGCGGCATAGGGTAAAGCAATGAGGATAACTGCAATAAGCAACACCAGGAATTTAAATGTGTTTTTTAGGAAGCGCATGAGATTTTGTATTCTAATTAGTTGTGTTTGAAGGAAAACAAATTATTGTATTATTTTTTTAAGGAGCAAGAGTATATCAAACGCGAAAATTGATTAATAGCGACCTGACATTTCTTAACAATCCCTCCGATGCTCACAAAACAACCTGTGGTGCTCCACGCTTATTTGGCTTTTGAGTCGATTATTTCTATAAACTCAAGGTATTAGCTGGTATGTCGTATATTGATTCAGCTGATACCTGTTAAGTTGGATTAACAATCAGAATCCTTTTGTTCAAATATCGGAAAACCAAGATGACACAAGTTCTACGTTTCATATCCCCATTTGTTACTGTAATTATCTTTGGCTGTCTCTTATCATGCGCAACAGATTCCGAGGAAGAATTACAGCCATTAACGTCATGGACCGTATGGTCTAACACCATCAGTTATGTAAAATCCCTCGCTGTCCGTAGCGAATCAACCACATTAACATTTGAAACACGTCAAGGTATGCACGTCTATTTTTTTACTGAAGAAGTGAATTGCGATACCGAAAATGTGTTTCATGATTTTCTCTATAATAATGAAAGAATGAAGGTGTTTTACCCAGCGAATGGAACGGGTTTTGACAATCCAACAGATCTGGAGGTGGACTCTGACCACACTGGCGGGACATCATTTTCAATTTATTACACGGGTTCTTTAACCGTAGAATCAACGAATGGGACCAATATGGTTACAGGAAGTGTGAATATCAAAGAGGAGGGCTTTAACGAAGACACAAGCATCGTTGGTACATTTGAAGCAACGCTATGTGATGAATGATTTTGAACCGGGGAGTCAGCGTACTCGATAAAAAATTCGGCCGTCCATGGCCGAATTTCACTCCGTTCACTGACAACCTATTTTGCCTCAGACGTCCACGTCACTCACCGTGTTCGCTCTCTTATGACTGACGGCGCTAGTATGCGATTGCTACACTTTCTCCGTAAACTACGAAAGCTGTTGCAAGTCGCCCTGGCACCTACTGAGGGCTTGCAAGACATCGCTCGCTAGCGCATTGCTTCCATGTCTTGCTGCGGTAGTAAATATCTAAATCACACTAGTCAATATAGTGTTGTTTCACCACTTGGATAAAATTTTTAACCCAGTTCATATCAAACTGAGATGTATTTTTAAAGATTTCATTTACTGCTCGAAGAATGGTTTTCTTGAAGGGTCTGTCCGATCGAATGTGAGTCATGGCATCAAATGCGTCTAGTATCGCTAGTATTTTCGCGCCATCACAAATCTTGTCTGACGTCAATCCGTTAGGATAACCGCTACCATCTACTTTTTCGTGATGTTGCAAGACCATTTCAGCAGCTTCTTCCCAATCGCCTAATCGTGTGAGCAAATTGGCCATCACACTTGGGTGGCGCTCCAAAATTTCGCGTTCCTGTGGAATCAAAACTTCTTTTTTTAGTAAGATAACATCAGGAATAAATGCCATTCCTACATCGTGTAAGTAAATCGCTGCTTCGAGTTGTAACGGATTGACGGGATTGTCGGCCAGGGCATTCATCCCCAGCGCGATAGGAATAATCCTTTCCCCGCGTTTATCAAGTGTTGGAAAACGAAATTCCAATTCACTAATCAACGTTTTAAAAAACAGTAGATCTTGTTCTGTTTTTACTGTGTGATCTGCAAGTTTTTGTGCAAATTCAGCTTTATTTTGACTGGGCTCGCTGGCGGCCGCTAATGTATTCGGAGTTGCAGCATCGGTAATTAGCAACTGGCTTGTTAAGACGTTTAAAGTTTTTTGTGCGTATTCTTCTAGCTTGGTGTATTCTGCCTCAGAGAGTTCTATTAACGACGCCTGGATCAACGCAGTTTGGTTTTGATCAAAATTGGGAATAGGCTCGATGAGATTCTTAGTAAAATCGTAGAGATGATCCACAGAAAGTAAAATGACATCACTGAGTAAGGTTATAAAAGCGTAATTTTTATTATCAATTGCAGAACAAACGGTAGCCAAAGCCATACTGAAAGACTCAACATCAAACATTTCATGTTCTTTTGCTTTTTTAGAAATGTTTTGAAACAACTCAGTTATTAGCTGTTTATTGGTGACAGAACCGGGTTCATTTTCCAGACGATGAATATATTCTTCGATAGACAGGCGATTATCTTCTAAAAAATCATAAAAATCTGATGAATTTATCATAGATAATATATCGACGCGTAATGCATCCAGTTTACAAAAATAATCGTTTTTTTACGAATCGAATAATTGATAAACAAAAATAACCCAAATAGGAATAAGCGGTATTGGATATAAACCTATTTGAGTTAAAAAAACGTTACTGGTCGTAAGTTACTCACTTTGTAGAGGTCGATGAGAATTCAATTAACGCAGCATCTCAGGTGGGGCATCTACGGCTAACATTTGATCCATGCTGGTTGTGATTTCTCGTAAATCCTCTAAAAATCCACGTGCGTCTCGGTCGCAAGCTGATAGCTCGTTACTCGTTAATTTTCCCTTATGACTTTCTCCAACTTTTAGTAGAGACTTGAAAAAGCGCCAAATGCCACCACCGAGATACTCATAAAACGCATAATGGTAGCGATTATCACCAGCACTGATTTTCACATGAAACTCCTCGACTAAGAATTCATAATCCCCAGCTGAGTATTTCTTTTTAGTGCCGTTATCATGTCGACCTAAATCCAAACGTACATGATGGCAATTACCGGGTCCGTATTCCATCAAAATAAAGCCATTAGAGTTATAGTAATATTTTGAATTTTTTAACTGTTTTAATTCACTTTCCATTAAACTGATTCTAGTCATTTCAATTCCTTTTAAAAAATATAATCCTGTAAAATTCAAACCTTGTAATGTATATGATTATTTTTAGGGATTGTAAAAGCCAGTTGAAATAGCTGCTGTGAGGTGCATCACTAACGGTAAGAAATATACACTAACTACTAAGAAGCTTGAGGAGACAACACTAGATAGAGAATATCGTGATGGGTGAAATTCATTAGTGTTAACGCGATTCAATAATCTTAGCTGCTTCAAATACCGAGTTTGCCAGCCGTTTCCCCTGAACATTAATAAATCGTTTTAGTAAAAAATCAAATAATAACGGATTATATAAACGCACATGTGAAATATAATCTGCAACATGGCCAGAAAAATATCCACGATCAACCATAGTTCGAGGTGAAAAAACGGGCATTACACCTGGTAGCGGATAATCAGAGCCATACACCAATCGGTGGTGCCACTCATCATGGGTAATAATATGTTCCAGCGCTTCCTGAGATCGATTTATTTGTGTGATAGCTGATATGTCGCCAAATAGATTTTCTTCATAGTTTTTGTCATTCATCAAACGATCAAATAATTTATAGTTTTCAACCTCGCTTCCATTTCCTGAGATATCAATGTCCGCATTGCTGCCAATGGTTGCACAATGGGCGACTATCACTTTCACGCCACGTTCAAGTGGTCGTCTCAGCAGCAAGGGATTGCCCAGCTTTTGCAATTCACCTGCATCCACCGCGTGCTCATCGCCTGCATGCGTTAACAACGGAATATTTAGCTTTAGCATTTCATCATAAAAGGCATCACATTTTTCTGATGCGGGATTAATATTCATGGCAGGTGGTAGCCATTTTATTGCTTTAGCCCCGTTACTAACAGCTTTTTTGAGTTCATCGATCGCATCTTCCCGATAGGGGTGAATGGAGGCAATCCACTGGAAACGATCGCTATGTTGCTTTGATACCGAGGCCGCGTATTCGTTGGGTGTATACAGAGGCGATTTATCTAAATTGATTTTTCCCGCTTGAGTGTAATGATGCTCAAATGCCAGTAACATCGCTTTTGCACCCGTTGGAAAATCTTGCATCAATTGATATAGGCGTTTTACATAATTAACGTCCACTTCTTTGCCTTCAACGGTACAGGAGCCATTAAGATAAAACTTGAATTGAATGTTCTGTATGGGATGCCAAATAGAGCGCATATTTGGGTTTAACCAAATTCCCTTATCTGAATCTCCTGTTCCAATAAGATGGGTATGTACGTCGCGGAACGCCGTCGGATCAATTCCGTCCCAGGCTTGTGACATCAATTCGTGTTTCGCCAAATTATCGGGTAGTCTGGCGTTTAAACAGGGATTCCAAAAACCTTCATCGGGCCAAAAGCGAAATCCAGCGACACTGGTACCAGCGAGTAACACACTGGATGCTGCAAAATAGTGTAGAAATTTTCGTCTTCGCATTTGCCTAATTCGGGTATCGGTGATCGTATTGGTTGTTAATTAACGGGCCTTGTTATTGACTAATTTCTATCAACACAAATCCCATTTCCTGATAATTGCGAATTTCTGTCGGGCCGGCAGGTGTGACGTCAATATAATCTGGAAAATCGTTGGCTGCCTTTCCTCGCCGAGTAGCATGGGTACAGCAAACATGCACCGGAACATCATTCGCAACCAAAGGTCACACAGTCGCGAAATTTTGGCAGAAAATTTGGGCATAAGCAATATCGCACGAGACGTCGCTTTATTACACCACGAACGTGCCGATGGTACAGGGTATCCTTTAGGGCTGGCAGGTGATGAGATTAATATCATTGGCAAGATGTCGGCAATTGTTGATGTGTATGATGCATTAGCATCCGTGCGAGTTTACAAAGACGCCTGTGACCCATGAGAAACGTTGAAAAAAATGATTGAGTGGAGTCCAGGTCATTTTTCTTGCCCATTGGTAGAAAAATTTGTTGAGCGCCTTGGTGTTTATCCCGTTGGTTCCCTTGTTGAATTAGAATCAGGAAAACTAGGTATTGTTACGGATCAGGATGAGGATATGTTACGACCACAATTAAGATTTATATATAATGCAAAAAACAATGTTACATAAAGGTCACTGACATCAATTTGGCTAAACATAAAAATGATCAAATTATTAGATCAGTTGTACCAACGGAATATAAAATCGATATAAGTGCATTTTTGTAACTTCAGGCACTCATTATTTTCGCTTAACTTTGAAAATATTGAAAAGTTCTTTTTTTTAATCTTTCAAATCCACCTTTCGTTTCACGAAAAAATAATTGTCAGCAGATCACGACAAAATAGTCTAATGTGTTTTTAGTATCCTTGATTTGCAATTCTTTTCTAATTAAGGACGTTTGGCCGGCACGCAATTTCCCAGTAAATTAGTACAAATTCATTTTTTTGTTTTAGTAAAATTATTAACAACATATCGCTTGACAGATTTATGCGGGCGGGATATTTTATTATCAATAACAAACAAAAATAAATTAAAGGGAAAGGATAAAAATATAAAGCATTAAGGGAATTCTGATTAAGTTTCATTTTGACGCAGCTAACGCTCACTAGATGACTTAATCAGTGGTCCCTTAACTCAGGATGAGAGGATATGCATGATGGATAAGTTGCATAATAAATATTTTTCACTGCCAGTCATAAATCTAAATCACAATATTAGGTTTATTGTTCTACTCAAGAAAACCTTCAGGCCAGAGATTAAATATCTCTGTTTCACATTTCACAAATATTAAATTAGATTCATGAGCTTTTCAGACGCCGTATCTGAGATGCTATCGCACTTGGATAGTGCAGTTGGTTCATTACCTTCGCCAATTGGTAATGCAAACAAACTGCCTGCTGATGTCGTCGTCGTTCGCTCTTTGGAAATGCAAAACAGTGGTATTGGTCTCATCAGCGAAGAAGACCCCATTAGTAACAAAATTATTGAACAAGGACAGTTCGCCTCGAAAATAGATGTCCTGTTATGGTCAAAAGAAAATCAAAATGTTGTGGATCGTTCACGTGTTTTACTAAATGCTATCTTTGATCTGAGCGAAAGTGAAACCGCAAATGGAATATTTAAAAAAGCTACATTGGATAAATCTCAAGGACCTGACTATTTCGATGATGGAAAACTCTGGCGTTTATCCATCGGAATCAATTTAACATTTGAATATCGTTTTGAAGAAGTTCCAGGTACCGGCATTATTAGCGAAATACCTGTCAGTATGGAAGGCGAATTGGAAGAAGAGTTTATTGTCAGTTAATTAATATTATCAACATCACAGGGAGAGCGATTGTGGCTGAATCGATTACAGAAATGATTATACCGGGCACCTATATTGATGTTCGCGCCGAAGGGTTAATAGGAGTCGGAGGTATTGCAACAGGTAATGTTGGCGTTGTTGGTACGGCTAATAAGGGTACCGTGGATTCAGTTGCCATTCTTTCCAGTTTTGCAGAAGCACGCGAAGTATTTGGCGAATATGACGCCTGGGTAGATGGTAAAAGCGATGAACTAACCCTAGTCAGAGCATTGCAGCAAGCTTTTGCTAACGGTGCATCGACGGTTTATGCAGTGCGAACTGCACGAAACAGTGCATCTGCAGCCACCCGAGCGTTGGCCGACACAACAGGTGATGTTGTCACGTTAACCGCGCGTTCAAAGGGCACCTGGGGACATGGCATCAAGGTTCAAGTTAAAGATGCGTCTGAAAACGGTTATGTGGAAAAACGAAATCAGGATGTTACGACTGACCCATTACAACCCTTGCATGCCAATATTGCAGAATCGCCTCGCAATGCAGTTAAATTAACACGTGGACTTACGGGACAAACCTTCCGATTAAAACTGGCAACCACAGGTTCTGCTGCTAAAGGTAAGGTTCATGTTAATACAACAACCGGGGTGATGACATTTCATGCCGACGATTTACCAGTGGACGGGGATTCACTTTCTGTTTCCTACGAAGTTCTAGAATCAGCTTGCCGAGACATTGAACTGGTTTACTTAAACGTAAAAGAAACTTTCACGGTGGTAGATGCCACAGATTTAAAACGTGACCTTGACGGTTCATCAACCTTGGTGACAGCCGCCATTGAAACTGGCGCAGATCCACGTTTGCCAGATGTGATGACAGAAGCGCTTCCACTGGATGGAGGAGCTAATGGCGAAACCGCAGGGACATCACAATATGCTTTATCACTTGAAAAACTTGATACCGAACCGGTAAATCTTGTAGTACTTGCCGGACTCGATTTTTCAAATGCCTCGGCTACCTTAGCGGCCCATGCGGAAAAAGCAGAAAACGCTGGTAGAGAGCGCTTAACCTTTGTTGGTGCTGATGAAGACTCAGCCTCAGCAGTTGCTGCCAATGCCGACGAAGTCGCCGATGATAGAGTTATATTAACTGCACCGGGTATTAAAGCCGTTGACTTAATTGGTGGTGGCGAAGTTAACTTACCACCCGCTTATACTGCAGCGGCGGTAGCCGGATTAGTTGCCTCACTTGCGGTTCAAGCTAGCCCAACCAATAAAACCTTAAAAATTCCTGGCATCACTACGGATTATAACGATGGGAAAATAAAAAACCTGCTAAACAACCGTGTATTAGTGATTGAGAAAAAAGCTGGTTATCGTGTGGTGAAAGGTATTACAACTGATACGGGTGCATTCAAACAAATTTCAATTCGTCGCATTGTGGATTATGCCAAAGAAGGCGTACGCCGAGCGACATTGCCATACATCGGCAAACTGAACAATGCCCGAGTCCGAGGCGCCATGTACGGCACACTCAACGGCTTCTTATCACAAATGTTACTCGATGAACAACTGACAGATTTTCAATTGGAAGTCACAGCCACACGCGATCAGGAAATCGCGGGTGTCGCATTGGTAACACTTTATCTCAAACCAACATTCAGCATTGATTACGTAAAAGTGATTATGAATTTATCGTAATAACGTTATCACGTTGGCTCAAGTTTAAAATAGCAGGGAGAGTATATAATGGCTAATACCAATGTATATCGAGGTTCAGATGGATCAATATCAGTGTCTGTCGATAGCGGAGCTGAAGGAGATAGCGCACAAACGGTTATCGATGCTTATTCTTTAACACCCGTTGGGCGGGTCACTGGTGTATCGGTAAAAGTGGAATCCGATTTAAAACCGTTTCATGAATTGGGTCAACGTTATGCAACAGAATTACGACCGGGTAATGTTAATGTCAACGGCAGTATCGATCGTGCTTTTATCAATGGCGCTTTACTCAAAATGTTTTTAGGTGACGCTGCCTCCAGCAGACCCGCTGGAACATTTATCAGCCCAACCTTTAACTTAAATTTACGCATGGAAAATCCAGCGCAAGCAGGTACGTCTTCAGCCGTAACACTATACGGTGTGAAACTGGAAAACTGGTCCTTCGACATTCCAGAAGACGATTTTGTGATGGAAAAAGTTGGCTTTCAGGCGCTTTGGGTTGGCGTGGAAGACGCTGAGGCTTAAACCATGACATATTTAAGTGCAGAAGAATTACTGGCAGGAAGCAAACTTAGTTATGACCTAGAAGTACCGGGAGAGGTGATTAACCCTGGACAAACGGACTCAGAAACCGGTTCAGGGTTAATTATAAAATTAAAACCGCTATCCATGAATGCGGTGCAACGGATTCTAAAGGCATCTAGAGACGATGACGGTTTAATGTCAGCACTAATGGTAAAAGAGTCTGTTGTTGAACCAGTGCTAAGTTACGAAGAAGTGATGAACCTTAACAGCGGATTGATTAAGTTTATTCTGGCCGAAGTTCAACGCATCAGCGGATTAAAAGCCAGTGAAGACGAACTAACTGAAGCCGTACAAGAACCCATGGCAAAAGCCTGTTTTGTGCTTGCCCGCGAATTTGGTTGGTCACCCCAGCAGGTTTCTGATTTAACTTTAGGTCAGGTATTAATGTATATCGAAATGATTCGTCAAGACCGATCAGAAAGTATGGAAGCATGCTAAATAACATTAATAGCCGAACGAGTGACATGAAAAATGCATTGGATGCAGGTGTATCTAAGCAGTTTAGTGCAGCTTTTAAAAATGCAAAACAAAAACCCGTTGAGAAAGAGCAGCAAGCGTTATTAGAGGAAATCAGAAATTTTTCGAACAGTTTGAAAGATACCATATTGGACAAAGATGAGTCCAAATCCGAACCGAAATTGGACAAAGAAACCCAACAGTTTTTACTGGAGACGATTAAAAAACAACTAAATACTGAAAAACTCAAACAAAAGCAATCCGAGAACCTGGATCAAAAACTCAAGAAAATTGACTCCAAACAACAAATCAATAACTCAAATTCTCTAGAAGACACTGAAAGCAGTTCTTCGGCCAATAATCCGAAAAAAAATAAAGTTTCTCAAAGCAAGGTTAAACTTTCTAAATTTCCTTCAACTTCAAACCAGGAAGAAGTACATCAGGCTGTTAGTACGCACTCCCCAAAAAAGGAAAATAATCGATTAGAAGAACAGCAAAATGTCATGTCATCCAACACACAGTCTTTTCTAAACTCTATTAATGAAGTTAGTAGAAAGCTGGAAATATTAGATAAAGAAAAAACTCAGCTAGCAAAAAAAACCGATAAGATTGAGAAAAAACAAAACAGTCTAGATTCTGAATCGAAAAAAGCAGTGAAAAAAATTCTGGATAAAAAGCGCGACTTACAACATGAATCAGAAAGACAGGTTGAACAGATTAGAAACAAATTTGATGAAAACAAGGTATCAAAAAAATCAAATAAAACCGTAGTCAGTTTACAAAACATTGTTGTAGAAAAAGCAAAAATCACACAAATTCTGCAGCGACAAGGCCCTTTAAAGCAAGATCAAAGCAAAGAAGCACAGATAGCTGAAACCAACTTACATACTAAAAAATATAGAATTAGCAGTATCAGTAAAGGTAAAACGCCAGAGTATAAAAAAAAGATTGAAGCTCAAGTGGAGAATTTGGTAAGAAATGAATTATCAAAAAAATCAAATGTAATTCAAGAAAATAAACAAACACACAAAAGTGGAAAGAAACTCATTAACCAAACCAAGATATCTTTAATCAGTAAAAATACCAAATCACAAAACAAGCAGGCAAAGCTAAAGGAAATTATAAAGTTTTCTTCAAATACACAAGAACAACAAGTTAATCAGGAGTCTTTATCGTCGGATAATATAAAACTAAAAAAACATAAAGCAGCCAGTTATCAAAAAAACGAAGCCTCAAGGACAGAGTCCAGTGTCGATTCCAGTAAACTAGCGACGAATCTGCAGAATAAACTGGATAAATCATTGGGAAAAATTAAAACCAAACCAATAATTGACCAGACTAAGCCGACAGCTAGTAACCACAGTATAACGAATAACAAGCCCGGGTTTGATGACGAAGAGCAGGTCCAGTCATCAGATAACATCCAACAAAACATGAATACGCAGATTCCCGAAGAGTTACAAACCGCTGCACAATGGATGGCAGAAGAAGAAGTAGAAAATAAGATTGTCGAATTGTTAAGTCGTCAAGCAAAACTGAGAGGCGTTGATCTCTCATGAATATTAAACCCATGATTGGTGAACTTGAAGTGCCTGGTTTACAGCATATTGGTGCTGACCAAAAAAGGCGTCTTGTTGATGTACCCATTCCTGGTTTGGAAGGGGGATTAAGTCAAGACCTCGGGTCAGAATCGGTTATTATTGTGGTAGAGGGCTCATTAGCCCAGGATGAAGCAAGAGATGGATTCCTAGAATCTGTACGTGAAATGTATGATGCAGCAGAACCCGTGGACTTCGTTGCTGACATAGTAACGGCCACTGAAGTATTTGAGATTTTGGTTGAAAGCATTCAAGTCAAAGAAGTCGCAGGAAGCACCAGTCCGTTTTTGTATCAATTGAAACTCCGTCAATACGTTCCACCACCCGAACCCACAATGGATAACGGTTTTGGTGATGGGTTTCCAGGTTTAGATGAATTGGGCCCCGATCTGGATTTAGGGCTGGATCTTGATGCTGGCGATTTATTCGATATGATGGAAATTCCTGATTTGCTTTCAATTCCGGATTTTGGTGATCCGTCGCCGCCATTAAGTACAGCAATGGATGGCGTTAAATCCAGTATGGCCGAGTTAGATGTGGTGTCGGGTGCCTTGGATTCTTTGTTTGGGAGCAGTAGTTAATGCCAAGCTTACCCGAACAATTGCAAAGTTTGATTTCCTCTAGCGGACTCTCCGAAGATATTGGTGGGCAAATTGGTACCATTACCAGTGCAGCCAGCACGCTCAGTAGTTTAATAGACAGCCCACCTGATGAGATTGATGATCTTATCAGCGGATTGACCAATATCTCTCCCTCGAATGTTCAACTACCGGATAATTTTCTTAGTGGATTTTCTGATATTTCTAATGTGATCCCAAGCGACCTCAGTAATATAACGGGTGGTTTGGAAGAAATTCTATCTGGCATTGGGGATGTGGTTGATTTGGATGTGTTGGATTCCATACAGGACTTTATCCAATGTTTACAAAACCTGGCTTTGTTGATTGAAATCGATTTTAGTCGCTTTCAATTTACTTCAACTGATAGCACCACAGAAGACTCAACAGAAACTTCCAGTAGCAGTTCGAGTGAAAGCGCTTCTGGTGAATCCACCTCATCGGAATCCAGTGGATCTGGGGAAAGCTCCGAGGGCACAAGCTCAGAAGCATCAGGGAGTGAAGGTGAGGGCGCCGGTTCGAGTTCTGAAGCTAGCAGTAGCTCAACAGTAGAAGATAGTGCAGCGGTAAGCGCTACAAAAAACATTTCCGATTTGGTTGGTTCTCTACCAACGCCTTTTAATGCACAAAATGCGGTAACTTTTTTACGCGATTTATTACAGGGTATACCACGTGCAAATGCAAAAATGTCACATGTTCCTATCTATGACGATATGCTGCAGTTGCTCAACACATCCGTACAATTTTCTGAAATGGATGTGTCAGGCTTACAAAATCATATCCAATCTACGTTAACATCATTATCCACAGCATTAGATCGTGATGGACTAAAACCCATACATGAACTATCGAAACTGGTCAGTGAAATTCAAACAAAAACTGACTTTAGCTTGCTCAGCACTCAAACCTCAAACGTCGCGAGCGGATTAGAGGAAATCGCCACTGCCCTGGAAACCAGTAATATCAGTACCATTGATTCGCCATTAGCCACCGTTAATGGTTCACTGGATTTGTTACTACCACAATTGGAAAATATTAATTCAAATCTCTTAAACAACGAGCTTGCGCTATTTAACCAATCGCTACCGCAATTAAATCGAGCCTTAGATCAATCCATGCGTCGCTTGCAGCGTTTATTAAAAACACCTGCTACCGCCGACTTTTTTGTGATTATTGATGAGGTCATTCAGCAGGGCATTAATCAATCAGGCATACAAGACTTAACCAGTGCGGTTGAAGATTTATTTAAAAATATTACAGACATTGTTGCCTTACTCAATGCATCAGTTGTTAAAGACGCTTTAGGAACCGTAACCAGTGGCTTGAATACCGCATTGGATGCTTTTGATACAGCCATGTTACAAGTTACTAGCACCGTTTCAGCCGTGTTTGATGAAGTTGAAAATGCCCTGGATGTTGTGGACACAGAAAATTTTAGAGAAAATGTTGAAAATGCCCTGCAAGAAATTCAAAACACCATTGAAACTGTTATTGACCAGTTGTTTACACCCATAAGAACGGCAGTAAGCACAGCGGTAAATTTAATCGATACCGCCGTTGACAGTTTTGACCCAGAACAAATCAAAACAGCAATTGAAAACATCATTAATCAAATCACAGCCATTTTTTCTTCACCAGAGGTAATGGATGCGATCCAGCTGATTAAATCCACCATTGAAACTGTAACCGAACAAATACAAGCGGCATCTTTCACACCGGTAGTGGATGGCGTAGTCACAGGAATCGACGGGGTAAAGGATGTGTTCCAATTAGTTGAACCTTCACTACTGAGTGATAGTTTAAAACAACAAATTCAATCAGCGATTGATGGTTTACCCGATGACCTGGAACAACCCATTGATACACTCACTTCAGAATTGGCTCAACTCATAGAAGAAGGACCAAAACCGCTGATTCTGCAAATTCAGGAACCAGTAGAATCTTTAGCCTTGCAACTCAACGAAATTTCACCCGATAAACTCATCGGTAACGACCTATTTAAGGAATATGAAAAACTACTTACGGATCTGGCAGAGTTCACACCCAGCACTTTATTGACACCCATCCAGGATGCCTTAACCGAATTAAAAGAGGAAATTTCTCGGCAAATTGATCTCGCGAGTTTACTAAAACCGGTAGAAGATGTGTATGACGGTATGGTGGAACAACTAAACCAATTGGACCCTGCTGCGATTATCGAACCGATTAATGAGAAAATCAATGATTTGAGCCAAGGTTTTCTCGATATATTGCCGGAAGAAACTGTTTTTGAAATCATCGAAAAAGTCGTATCCAGTTTGGAATCGGCACGCGCATTTGTTACTGAAGTCAAAACACTGATTGATACTTTGGCTGGTATGGTAAGCGAGCTGGCTGAACCAGAGACACAACTGACTGCATGGCTGCAACCAACTTTAGACCTGGTAGACAGTATGCCAGATATACCCGGCATCGACGCTACTTTTACTGGCATATCTGAAAATATCGATAAATTGAAAAAAGCTGGCTTAAGCACTCAGATTAGCAACGCGGTTAATCCATTACAAACCGCATTGACTTCATTGGATGTAGAAACCACGCAAAACCGCCTGCTTGCCGCGTATGTACGTTTGAATAGAACAACAATAGAGGCTTTGCCAGCCAGTCCACAAAGAACAAGTTTACTCGCCTTGCTAGATCGTTTTAATCCGGTAAATCCGCCTTTGAGTTTAGTATTCACCAAATTACGGGAGACCCAGTCTGCAATTCAAACATTAATGAGTTCCACAGAAACCTCATTCGCCGATTGGGATGATCGATTTTTTAGAACCGACAGTACTTTTAACGTTATGCAAATCAGTAGTGTTACTTCACAAACTGTGAAGGATTTAATGAAACAAAGTATTGAAGATCATGCCATAAAACCGCTTACAAAACTCTTATCCAGTTTTGGTGGTGCATTTAGTGCCTTTGATGGGCCGATTGAAGAGTTACAAGGGTTTGTGGATGCTATTGATGATTTGTTTTCAGATATCACAGAAGGCCCAGGTTCATTAGGAGAAATTCAGGAGATATTAGAAGGCCTAGTTGAACGTATCGAAAATCTAAATCTTGATTTTCTTGAACAGGAATTGGATGAAATCTTTGAAGTAGTAAAACAAAAATTTGATGATATCAACCCAAAACCTCTGCGTGAAGCCTTGCAAAGTTTACTGGATGATACGCTTGAACTCATAGACGTCGAACAAATTTTACCTCAATCCGAAGTTCAACTGATCGATACGACATATTCAGATGCTATTACAAAACTCACCGCGCTTAATCCAAATACGCTGATTTCAGAAATCGTCCAGCCGGCTTTTGATGAGAAAATTGAACCCATCTTAAAACTGTTTGACTTAACTGATCCCATTGACGTGCTGTTAGAAAGGATGGATGGACTGGCTGAAGAGTTAGACACTGAATTGGATAAGGTAGACACAGCCTATCAAGGCATGATGCAGGCGGTGCCCGTATGAGTTTTTCTGCGGCACTAGCCAGACCCGATGGCTTCGAGGATTCTACCGATGACATCGGTGGAAAAGAGCTTCAATTAGTCGCCGACTTAACGCGCGTATTCATCCAAAATCCTGAGTTAGGTCAAAAGATCGGCCAGAAAATTTTACAGGCACTTATTGAAGAACTTCGGTCTTTTCTCGTAAGCCGGGAGGAAAAAGCCAGACTTGCTTTTGGCAAGATGCGAAATTTGTTTTCACCCATGGAAACGAAAATCGCAACGCTCATCAATGGATTAGACAGTGATATCTTTGAAACCATTCCAAAGATCATCGACATCATTCAATCCATCTTAGAGGGCTTAACACTTGAAAATATAAAATCGTTTATCTCGGATTTATGGGATATAGCGGTTAACGATATGGAGATTTCTGGGCAAACCGTTCGTACTCTGGTTTCTGACATGTTTGATGCAGTAATCAATATTCTACGGCAAGATTACCAAAACGGATCACGTTCTGCAGAAGCCGTAGCGTTGCTTGATTTCAGTTACAGTGTCGATAGTTTGCGTCACTTTGTTCTGGATGAAATGCAAATTCCCGGTGTTGAAAAACAATTGGTGTTAAATGCTGTTGATCATCTCTGGCAAAGCAATAATATTGACACTGCAATAAATAACATTAAAACATTTTTTGAAGCTGGTGATGAATTAATTGAACCACTAGCCAACGTTGCCCAATGTATCATTCAACAACTTCAAACCTCGGTAGGCGTTGGCGCCGAAGCCAGTGGCTCCAGTGGTAATGAGGTTACAGCCTGGTATGCCTCATGGGTCGCAGGAGATAATGTTTCATACAGCGAAAATACGGCTGATGCAATTAACATTTATGAGAATCCTGAACTAAGGGGTTTTACCTATAAACACGTTTCTCGCGAATCCATGGAAGCTCTTGCTTTTCATACGGCATGGATCACGCCCATACTGGAGTGCATTCCTCATTTAATTTCGATAGAAAAAGGTGATGTTGCCAGCAATTCTACCAATGTCATGTGGAATTTTTTAGAAGCGATTGTAACCGGTGCAGCGAAAAAAGATTTTCCTCGTTGGTCACAATGGTTAGGATTACCAGTATTAACTACACTCGCGGGTTTTGAAAGTCATGAAGGTCGTTGGTCTTGGGGTGATGATCCCTATGTGATAATAAATATCTTGGGAGATTATGGCGAGGTTTATACCTATCGACGTTACGCGTGGACCGTGCGTGAAACGATTTTGTCATTGGTTACATTAATAAATAATGATCCAGAACAAGCACAACAGTGGCGTGATTCGGCGACTGATTTAAGTGAGGACGAAAAAGAAGAAGCGTGGAATAACAGAAATAATAATTGTTTTACCGGCACATGTTACTTTTATGGTGAGCTCATGAGCTTGATGTTGCCCGGCATACTCTCGCACACAGATAAGAAAAATTATGGTTTTGTTGGCGGTGGTCCCGCAAAACAGTTTTGGTATACCTTTATTGGTGGCGGGGCAATAACTTGGGCCGGGGAATATTTATTGGGAGGAGTAACATCACGTCTACTGGCTGGTGAGTGGTTTAATAATGACTTACGATTTGCCATATTACCCACGCGTGAACGTTGTGTTAATGGTTTTTTATTCACTGATTTATGGAAACCGGATGAAGATAACGATGTTGAGTTTGGGTTCTACGTTTTTGGACGGGTGATTACTAGTATCGTTGGATTAATGGGTAGACCTGCTGACAACTATTTAAATCTTTATTTTTTCACCAACGGCGATACCAATAACGGAACTTACTGTCTGGATGATAACAAAATAGAGCGTACCTACTCAGGATTTCCCGATTTAGAACACAGTACCTATAAATTACCGTGGACCAGTGGTCGTGATATGCAATGCGTTCAAAATCCCATGGGTATTTGGAGCCACTATCCAGAAGATAAGCAAACTTACGCATACGATTTTTCCCATAAAGAAGCCGAACCAGTTTTGTGTTCACGTAATGGAATTGTAAAACGTTCGCGAGACACTATTGATGATCATGATGACAGTGAATGGAACTACATTGAAATAGTACATATCATGGAGATCGCACCTGGTGTAGCTGTGCCTGAACACCTCATTCGTTTTGATGAAGTTTATTCACCTTACGGTGGTCGACGCAATTACGCAGATGCCGCGCCGACTACTGGTACCTTACAGCAATATGAACATACCAATACGGACATTCCCTTGAACGTCGTTTTTCCGGCATTTCCTGATGGCACGAACCCCACACCCAGGGAAAGTGCTGCTAGACCCACGGGAACCTCATGGGCTTTTATAGACAAAAATCAAGATCGGGCGATTGCAGGAATCACTTTCTCCGATAGTCCAGACGTGGTTTTTGCCCCGGATATTACCCAGGCAAATCACGGCACTGCCACTTCATATCCGGTAGGCACCACCTTTTTACCGCCAACAAGACGGGTGAACTATACCGGAGGTGCTCAATATTATCCTGCACGAGGGTTTACCCCATTAGTTGGAACTGTCTGTTCATATGGTCACGCCATGAAACATTTTATTCGAAGAGTATTTCCCTCTAGATTATCTCGGCCAAACAAAACTGACGACTGGGATGATTCAGATATCGAAGGGGAATATATTGCTCAAGGTGAGCAAATTATGGAAGCGGGTGATACGGGTATTAGTGCTTACAACCATTTACATATGCACGTTACTGGATTTATTCCAGCGACAACGGGAAAAGATATTGAGTATGAACGCAATTTAATTCTAACCATTCCATTTTTGTATGAAGAACACGGTGTGTTAAAAGCGATGGATTACTACACATCTGATAATGAGGCTTAACTATGGCGACTCAGTTAAAACCCTTTGCAGAACTCACCGTAGATGGCAATACCATTACCGTGAGTCCTATGCGAGCAATACGAGTCCAACGCCGTTTATCAGGTAGCACCGATGAATTACGATTTGCCATGGCCTTAAACGCCGGATTAGAGATCAGTAACGAAGCAGCGGTTTCTTTGAGCATGGGTTGGGGTGACAGTGGATCAACCGTATTTACTGGGACAATTCAATCTCTGGAATATAGCCTTAATGAAGTTCATGGCATTGCACATGGTTCACAAAAAGACTTGGTTCAAATGCGAATAGACGAAACTTTCATTGATCAATCAGCGGGTGATGTAGTTCAAGCACTGGCGGATCGAGCGGGTTTAGAAATAGGCACCATAGATACAGGTATACAACTACCCAAATATCTCGCAGAAGGCAGCGTTTCCCTTTTTGAACACTTACATACCTTGGCAAGAATTTGCGGGGTTGATGTGTTTACCGATGAAGACGGTAAAATTAATTTTACCAAACGGGAAGCTTTCACAGCTGATTTTACTTATCAATACGGAATCAATTTGGTTGATGCACGAATTACCCAAAAAATTCCAGCAGTTTCATCCATTGAGGTGATACCCGAATCTCCAGCAAGCCAAGAAGGTGCTGAAGCCAGTAGTTGGTTTGTCAAATCATCACGTGATATCTCTGCCAGTGCCGGTGAGGGTAATAGTCGTCGATTTTCAAACGCACTCTGCACCACCAAAGAAGCGGCAGAAACCGCAGCCAAATCTTATCAACGAGACATAACGCGACGTGCAACCAAAGGCAAAATTATGGTGATGGGTCAGCCCGAGGCAAATCCAGGTCAAGTTGTTGAGCTAAAAGATATGCCTGATGGCAATACGAATGGTTATTACGAAATCAGTGGTGTAGACCACGCCTTGGATGGTATTCGTGGTTTTCGAAGTACTCTGCATTTATGGGGGCAAGCCTAATGTCCATGCCAGCTTATACCGGCCAGGATCTTTATGGAATCATCCAGGCCATTGTCAAAGAAGAATTGACGCGTTTGCACATTACCGAATTGGGTGAAGTCACGGAAGTTTTTTCTCACGAATCTGATGGTGATAAAAACAATTATCAGGTAAGTGTCATACTGCGTGATTCAGGAATAACGTTACCCCAGGTCAGCGTAGCAACTCAACGTATTGGATCGGTTGCCTTACCGAATGTTGGTGACCTGGTAATTATTCAATTTATTGGCGGTGATATACATCGTCCCGTGATTACTGGCCGTGTTTACAATGATACGGATCGACCACCCGTGGCAAAGCCCAATGAATGGTATTTTAAATGCCCAGATTCTGAAGAAAGTGATACCCGTCGCTTTGCCGCTGAGTTTCCCAATCAAAATTCAATCACTATCGTTGATGATGAAGCAACCATAATCATTGGTCATTCAACTCTGGTGTTAAAACACGATGGAACAATTGAATTAACGGGTAAAAAAGATATTAACCTAAAAGCTGAGGGCAATATATCCGTTGAAGCAGATGGTGATTTTATCGTTAAAGCCCAGGGTAATGCGGAACTCAATGCCGGTGCAGATTTATTGGCAGAAGGATCTATGAATGCAACGATTAAAGCTGGGGTCTCTGCAACGACCGAAGGTGGTGCTGATAACACAGTAAAAGGCGCAATGGTTAGCATTGCAGGGATGACAAGTTTTAGTGCGAGTTAAAAAAGAAGTTTAATGCCAGGAATGCCTGTCACCATTGGTTGTTCATTAATGCTTTCGCCAGGAATGGCTGGCGCTCCCGATATGGGTGTGATCATAGCCGTTACTCAGGTAACGGCGACAGCCGGAGGAATGCCATTGGCAGTGCAAGGCTCAACTTGCCAATTTGTTAATTCTATTACTGGTGTACCTTATGTTTTACCGATTGGCGCACCATTGGTGCCGGGAATCACGATTGATAACATGCCAGTAATTCGAATGGGGGATATGTGCCCCACTGGACCAGGCATTGCTCAAGTGCTGGGACCACCAGCAGCACCGTATGTGAATGATGCATCTGCCTAAAAATGGGAACGATTAAAATAAAAAAGTGATTTACGGGAATTATGGATACCAATTTATCAACTAAACTCATTAAGCAGTTCGGCACAGATTTGAAGGCCAATTACCGAATTACAGACGGTCGATACGAAGATGTCGATTTTGATGTGATTCGCGTTTTTCGCCGTGGAAAAAAAGAAAGAGATCTGGAACTGGCAACGGGTGTAGACAATATTACGCAAGCCATCATTCACCGTTTAAAAACCTGCTATGGTGAGATGGCGTCACTGGGGCATCCAGATTATGGCTCCCGACACAACGAACTAATTGGTGAACCCAATACGGAACATAATCGCAGCCTAGTTAAGCTGTATATATTGCAGGCCTTGGCCAAAGAACCTCGAATTGAAAAAATTCTTAAGGCCAATATACGTTATGATCGTCGTCTGGATCCATCACGCGTTGATATTATTCTAGATATCAAACTCGGTGTAATTGATGACGTTATAAATTTTGTCATCCCATTTTATTTTGAGGTACAGTCATGAATTATATTGCTGAACCTTATGTGGCTTTAGTTGATCAATTACTCACAGGTTTAACAGGCGGTGAAACCCGTGAGTTACACCAGTTTTTTCCTAACTCCGTGGATTACAGCCTGACACGCTCTTTTAGAGAAGTTCAAGTTAATACCATTAAAGTTACTGGCCAGTCAGAAGAAAAGTTTAAGATTTTTGTTCCCGGTAAAGATTGGAAGTTTACTACCGAGGGCAAGGTAGAATTCCTGGCTGATGAAACAGATAGTTTGTTACCCGCAGAAAACGCTAGTTGGCCAGATGAAGGCACGGAGTTTTTTGTCAGTTACTATCATAATGAAAGTCACAAATCTCTGCTCACGGATAGAAACGTTGGTAGCCTGACTCGCACATTGGCCGAGTCTTTTAGCCGAGAGTTAGCCATCTTAGAAAAGCAACTGGAATTGGTTTATAAATCCGGTTTTATTGATACTGCTAAGGGAAATGCACTAGATCAGGTCGTTGCCTTGCTTGGATTAAAACGTAAAGGTGGGGATTATGCCAGTGGTAGTGTAAGGTTATATCGCGATTCGGCAGCACCCGGTGACATATACATTCCTGCGAATACCAAATTATCCACCAATCTTAATCCACCCATTAGTTTTGTTACCAGCTCTGAACGTACCTTGCGAAAAGGACAACTTTCGGTGGAAGCCACTATTCGATCGGAAGTATCGGGTGCCGATGGCGTAGTTGCGGCCAGTGCAATTAGTATCATTAATAAAGCGATTCATGGTATTAGTTCCGTCACCAACGATGCTGCAACCTTGTTTAGCGGCGAAAAAGAATCCGATGACGAATTACGTCTCAGAGCAAAAAGCGTTATGGAACGCGCTGGTAGGGCAACAAAAGGTGCCATTATCAATGCCATTACCTCAGAAGCCGGTTTGAAAGAAAATGAAATAAAATTGGTGGAAGATTTTCAACTACATCCTGGTTTGGTAAAAATGTTTATCGCCCGGGAACCCAATGCCGATCTCGCAGCAAATATTGATCGAGCGTTACTAGCCAGCCGACCAGCTGGCGTGCGTTTCGAACATAATTTGCAAACCAGTATTTCTGTGGATGAGTCAACACCCGTCTCTGATGAAGAGCTACGAGAGGAGCCAGAAGTTGTAGTGAGTGTCAGCTCGTCAACGGTGAGTGATGGTTTCCGCTTACCCATTAAATGTAACGTGATGGTCTATCCGGAAAACGCGAGACTCAGCGCTGATGAAGAGACTACCATAAAAAATGCAATTATCGATGCTGTATACAACTATGTGGACAGTGCACCGATTGGTGGCGAAATAATATTTAACCAATTAGTCGTTAAAATCATGGGAGTAAGTGGCATACAAGACATCGTACTTGATCTTTATCTCGCAGACGATACGACGAATAAAGGCAGAAGAAACCTCATCGTACCTGATGGCCAGCGTGCACTTTTTCTCGACAAGCTAAGCGATATTCAAGTTTTGTTCGTTGGCGCACCCGTGTATTTTGATTTCCGATTCGCCTTGGTTTTAAAGACCTCTGCAACGTTAAATGCGGCAGAGCTAGAGATTAAACAAAAATTATTGAGTTATTTTTCAACCGGCCCTTCAACGATAGATTCGACAAGTTTATTAGCTGAGTTACAGCCTAGCGAATTATTTAATCTAGCAGAAACGGATCAACACTGGACAGTAGAGTATGAACAGGCAGGTTTAACCATAAAAGAGTTAGACGAAACCGTGACATTATCCGTTGAAGAACAAGCAGTTTTACGAAAAATAACCGCGGAAGAGAAAAGCTGATTATGGGAAGAGCAACTACCATTCTCAATCAATTTCCCGCATTTATGCGCACTGACCATACGGGTAAAGTTTTAGGTGAGGTCTGTGCAGAACTCGGCAATAATCTTGACGAGAATGAACGCAAATTGACAGATATATTGCGTTCTCATCGGTTAATGCAAGCACAGCATGAAGGTGATCTCTACCGACTTGCGGCACTGTTAGGATTAAAACCCGCAGATTTTACCTTGCTCCGTAATTTTTACTTAGCCGAAGTATTTGGCCCTCGCAATAAATCAAGTTATGAGGCCTATCTTGATGTACTCAGAACTCTAATCCAACGTACGGTTAGTGTTTTCACTGATGGCTGTGGCACTATATGGTCTTTGTTAGAAGGCACATCAATTTTACTTGCGGCTGAAACGCTCTATCACGAAAATGGAAAACCTGTACTAGAACATCCCGATAAAGATATATACATCGATGATACCTACCGAGGTGGGTTCATCCATCGTTTAGCCATACGCTTTAAAACCATTGAAGATGAAGCGTTGGTTGATGAGCAAGGTTACATATATCTGGTTGAAAATCCACTAATAGAAAAATCCAATGAATTAAAAGAGCGTCGCCAAAGAGAACGTTTCCCCATAACCAAAAATGGTTTTTTCGATACCAAGGTTGCTGTAAAAATTGTTGGTATTCAAAAACGAACTGTTTTTCCACAAGTGATTAACATTACAACTCATCAAGGTATTGGCTTCAATGGTACGGTAATGGAAGGGCAAACCTTGTTATTCACGCGCGACGGGAAAGCCTTACTGGACGGTTTAGACGTTACTGAGCGTTGCTATTATTTTGAAGGCGCTTTATTCGATGAAGCTAAAGTAGTTAGTACTCCAGATGATGTGTTTGTCGTCGTTGAACCCGAAAACGCCTTGAACCGAAAATTTCCACGCCCTGCCATCATGCCATTAACCGAAATCAAAATGCCAGATTTACCACTCGGTGACAGTACATGGCGTTTCTCAGTGCGAGAGGGTGTGTTTGATGGCGACGCCTTTAATCGATGTGTCTTTACTTTACCCACAGAACCTAGCGCTTTAAACGCTTTACCTGCTTCGGGCAAGGTTCAGCTTTTGTGGGACGAACACGAATTATACGCCCTCACCATTTTGATTCCTGACGAATTAAAAACTCTCGATCAACAACTGGAGTCAGTCGACCTAATTACATGGATTCGCGCCGGGTTAGAACGATTTAGAGGTGCGGGTATTCGCGTTAACGTGGATTATTATTCGGATGACTGGATTATCGATCACAGCGTTTTAAGAGATACCGATGCACTTACAGATAGTGGGATATTTTTTGATGGTACCGTTCTATAAAGTTAACGGGCTGAGCAAACAGTTTAACAAGGAGTACTAATATGGCAATTACACATCCGCCACTTATAAAAACTAGCCCAGGCGACCCGATCACCTCGGAAGGCTGGAACAATATCATCACCTCTATTAAAAACTTGTACGAAACACATAATCAATCTGCAAGTCAATTGAGCCTGACAGTGATAGATGATACAGATAACGACGTTATTAAAACTGCACGTATAACCATAACGTCTGAAAAGTCTCCGCCAATTGTTGCCAACTATGCGGGTGCGGATATTAAAAAATATATCGTATCCACTATCTCAAAAGGAAACTACAAATTGTTTGTTGAAGCCGATGATTATGCCGAGGAAACTCGAGAGCTTGTCGTTCCTGAGGGCAACGAACCTGTCAATATCAGTATCAAAATGACAAAAACGAAACAAGAAAAAACGGTTCCAAATTATTTTGGATTAAAACTCGTTGCCGCAGACAGCGCCATTAAAGAAGGCGGGTTTTTACTTAATCGCATTATTGATAGCCATGGCAATGAATTAACCCAAGCTGATATTAAAGACGCTGGGGCTTCAGCTAAAGTACTTAACCAAGTTCCAGAAGCCGGTTTAACACACAATGTTGGAGGCCCGATTGCACTTCTTGTTTCAGCAAAAGCGAGCGTAGAAGAACGAGTTAAAGTGCCAGATTTGGCTGGGCTTAGTCTCAATGAAGCACGAACAGCACTCGAGGACATGGGATTGGTATTAGGTGAAACTAATACTATATCGTCAAAATAAAGAGGGTACAAAATATGGCACTCGTAACAAATAACAATTTAGCAAGAGCAGCGGATGCAGAAGCAACGTATAGCGGAACACGGTACAAAGTTGAAGTGCGTGATACCTCGGAACTGCAAGAAAAACTCGATTTAGGAAAATATGCAAAACCAGAAAGAGTGAATCCAACAAGTTTGGTTGTGGTTGATCAGTTCCCTGAGCCAGGCGAACAAGTTCCCTTGGGTACCCCAGTAGTATTAACCTTTATGTCGAAAGATTCAATTTCCGTTGCTGATATCGCAGATTTAAGTGAAGAAGTAAATGGGAAATATGCTGGCGGTGCAGTGAAAGCGATTACTGACGATATTCAATCCAGCGAAGAAATGAAAGTGATAATGACAACTCGGAAAAAATACATTGACATGACAGCAACCGAAAAAGATTCCATAAAGAAATATGCCGAAGAAAAAGGTATTGTTGACGCTGGCGCGTCAGAAGAAAAGGTTGAGAAAGTCCATAGCGACTTATTGTTTATTTATAGTATTTAAGGAACGGTGTAATTGTGGTAGAAGTCAGTCCTGGTGCAGAAATAACAGTTTCCGATGCTGAAGCTGCAGTTGCTGCAGCCTGGAAAACCTATTGGGGCTGGGAAAATTATATTAACTATAATTTGGATGCGAAATCTGGCGATACCACCAAGTTAGTTATTAAACACATCCCTAAAAATGCAAATATTCGAATTGTGAACGGGTCACTCATCGGCTCGCCTCACAATGGAATTTTGCGCCAATTTTCCGGAACAACGGTTTCTGCCAGTGCCATAGAATATGTGAATTCGACTACAGTGGGGGAAGATGCCACAGTGGTTTCTGCGGGTGAATCTAACAAAGCATTTGTCATTGATTTTGGTGGAATACGAAAAATTAGCGCACTCGCCGTTGCAGATGTCGTTGATAAACTTCCAGAGATCGCCATGGTACTACCGTGGATGGGCATTGAATTTGGCAGTAAACCACTTTTTCCGTATACGGAACACCGAAGCGTTGCAAGCACCAGTTTAAGTAATATCAGTTTTCCCGAAGTCGAAACCGCTAAATTATTTGTTCAATTTGACAGCGCTGTGACTGACCCGCCCGGTGAGGTTTTATCACGTATTGATGAAGTGCTAGATAAGCTTACCATTATCAGTAATACCAAACCGCTTAACGTAAAAGTCGCCGTGGGAAATAGGCCAGTCTTTCACACATTCTCGGGTGAATTAAAAGAAGAAACGCCCTTGCCCGAGTTTTCTGAAGAATTAAATGCCTACCTGGACGAAATTCGTGAAGCAGGTGCAGAAGACATTGAAAACTTTCCCCTAATGATAACCATGGATGCTCCGGGACAAATTGAACTCGGTACATTCCACCTGGTGTTTGATAGAGAATCAGTTGCGAAATGGGGTGACTCCAATCGTCAATCATTGAATTTTGCGCGGCAAGGAAAGCAACAATTAGCCCTAAATTTTCCAAAAACTAACTCAAGTGATTGGCGAATTCACAGTGTTAGTCTTGAAATAATCCCAGAGTTTCCTGACTGGCGTACATTCCCTAGGGATACGATGGAAATTCCAGATAAAATGACTGCTAGTGTCAGCTCAGAGTTAAATATTGCGCAATGTTTGCCTATTGCTGAAACTACCGATTTATTTGGATTAGGGTTGTTTATTTCAGCCAGTGATGAAACTAGCGAAATCGTTGTCGAAATTCAATCTCATAAACAAGGTGAACCCGACAATATCCCTTTGCTTGAAGAAAGTTTAACTATTAAACCCAATGATAGTGCTAGTTGGATTGATGTACTATTTTCAAAACCTTTGTCAGTAACCGCCGGCAAAGATTTGTGGTTTATTTTAAAATCAAAAGTGGGGCAACTCGCTGTGGTACTTGAAGAAGACATACAGAGTAAACCAGTATTGTTTAATCGAAATGGTGCAGGTTATAAAACTTTTCCTTACAATTCAGGCAATGTAAGCACCGTATTTCGACAATACAGAAAACCGGCTGTTGGAGAAAATGCGCTAGTGGTTTCTATAACAATTGCCGATGAAACGCAGGAATCCGATTTACCCGAAGAAACCAATAGTCTTACATTTTCGTATATCGACCCGGATACAGGCATTAGCAGTGGCCCGGTCCTAACACCACAAAATAACCAAATGACATTAGAACTCGACATTACTGCACATACCTCAGGCAGCGTGACATTTCAAAATGTGATTGCTCGTTATCAACACGAGGTGGTGACTTAAATGATTAACGAACAAGCCAAGGTTATTTTTTATGATGGCCAACGTGTCAGGCGAGAAGATCTGGAATTTTTACAAAATAACTTATTACAAAACCAAACCTTACTCGGTGCGGCCCTGGGACAAATAGGCGTATGTTGGGGGTTTAAAGTAAATGCGGTTGATAATAGCAATATTAGCGTAGGAGAGGGTCTTGCCTATGATGCTTTTTCACGGCCCATCATCAATTTAGAACAAAAAAACTTACCAATAACATTAACCGACGATTCACTATTTGTTTATGTAAAATATGTTCCAGAAATATCAAACGAAAAAAATGGACAACCCGTTAGAGTTGAAAACAGTTTTGAGCTCATACTTTATGGGGAAGAAGGCATAAATACCAACGGCGCAGTTGCCATTGCCCAAATCCGCCCGAGAGAAGATGGTTACGATATTATTCAAAAAGGGGAGTGGTATATTCCACCACTGAACTCAACCCACAGTGGACGATTTTTTGAAGATCGAAAGGGCCAATGGCGATACGATGGCGACCCAGTCGTTTCTGCTATAACACCTGATTTTGATTCAGACTGGATTAGTTTAGACGCTAACAGTGACATCAATATTCCCCATGCATTAGCTTCAAATAACTTATTAGTTCAACTACAAACTAATGTAACCGGCGACATTATTACCAACAAAGGCAATGGTGTGGATTTTTATTATGAATTACACGATACCAGCATCATTCGATTATTTAATCTAACAGATCAATCTATACAACTAAATGTAAAACTATGGCGTTTAGATGCAGAGCTAAATTCATTGTTAGCACCTGTTGCAGACGCAGGTATGGATATTAGCGCCGAATACGGTGAGAGTTTTTTGTTGGATGGATCTGATTCGATAGCATTTGAAGGACGTAGTGTCTCTCGTTATCGATGGACTTTAACGGACTAGAAGGAGAAATAAAATGGCAGAATTTAAACCTGGAGAAGCGATAACCACTGAAGAAGCAGCAATAGAAGTAACACAAAGCCCGGATAATCCGACATTGTTTCCTGGACGGCATTCTTTTCAATTGGTGGTTGAAGATGATGCGGGCAATGTGAGTTTACCTGATGTAGTTGAAGTTATTGTCAGGGATACCATCTTACCCACAGCGGTTTTAGACGCACCAAAATTGGTACAACCCGGACAAAGTTTTTTCCTAAACGGAAAACGATCCAGCGATGTTGCACCAGGACGGGTAATAAAATACGAATGGACCTTATTGGATTAAATGGCCACGTTAACCTACAACAAACCTTTAATAACCGAGACTCCAGCGCTTAAAATTGACGGCTTAAAAGTTGGAGTTTATCGGTTTCAACTGCGGGCCATCGATGATTCCGGTAACGCAAGTCGACCAGATATAATTACGATTAAAGTAGAAGCGGGGACTCGATTGCTGTCACCGTTGATACCATCTATACGATTATCTCGCTTGGTTTAATATACGGACTTAGTGACTATCTCGTAAATCTGAGCTTCTCATATCCTACGCATCAATGTTTGTGAACTCGAATGATATCGCTAACATTTGATCAAGACTTATCTCGTCCCTTTAAGTTTTTGCAAATCATAGTTATAACTGTACCAGTTACTTCGTCAGATTGGATATAATCTTTGAGCCTCGATTGATTTTCGAGCTTTTTGTCAAAAAGCTTGTAGGTTGTTACAAAGCAATTTGGTACAACAGATTATTAAAGATCCTGTCATGCAGTATCAAGACATGGATTTTAGGCTGTATATTTAATAGCCGCAATTGTCATACAGAAAATAATAAAGATAAATAGGGGAAAAAATGAAAATAATAAAATATATTCTTTTGGGCTTGGGTTCCATTTTTGCGATATTTTTAATTTTTGCGGCTTTCACTGCAGTGGATTCGTACAGTATTAAGCAAGAAAACGAATTATTTGTGAAAAACTTTGCCGAAAGTTTTAGTCAAAATTGGGATATCGAACACGTTAAAAAGGACTTAACTAGCGAACTCATCAACCAAATCGGTACGCCTGAAGGCAAACGGATTATAAAAATATTTGAGTCATACGGCAGATTGGTCGAGATGGATGATATCGCGTTCAAGCATTTTAAATCGAACTTTAATGGGGAAAAGATTATCCAGTTAGAATTCAATGCTAAATATGAGCACGGCCTAGCTGTAGTTACCATCACATTACAAGAAAAAAATGACATTGTTAAAGTTCATGGATTTCATATTGACCCTGTCACTGATATGTCAAAACAAAAAGAATTCAGCGCCTAAATAATACATCGCTGTCAAATTAGTATTATCCAATTAAGTAGGGAAAATAATGTTAAACACGAAAACGCCTTGGAACATGGTTGCTGAAGGTTATGCACAAACCACGAGTAAAATATTTGAAGGCTATGCAAGAGCGGCGGTTAATTTAACAAACCTCCATTCTGGAAGTCATATTCTAGATGTGGCATGTGGTCCTGGCACATTACCACTATTAGTTCATAAACAGTGTCAATCTGTTACGGCCATCGATTTTGCAGAACGGATGGTCACAATACTAAAGGATGCTATAAGTGCGGCATCTATTGATAATATTGATGTAAACTGTGGTGATGCTCAAAACCTACCTTATGAAGACGCAACATTTGATACAGCGTTTTCGATGTTTGGTTTGATGTTTTTTCCAGATCGTAGTAAAGGTTATGCGGAAATATTTCGTACTCTAAAGCCTGAGGGAGAAGTCGTTATATCCAGTTGGGCACCTGTTGCAGACTCACCAGCCATGCAGATAATGTTTGGCGCAATAAGAGCGATGAATCCAGATATACCAGAACCACAGACCGTTATTGATTCACTGGAAAATGATTTATTTTTTAAGAATGAGCTTGAACAAGCCGGATTCAGGAATGTCGTTATCCATCGAGTAACAGAAGGGTATCATATTGATTCAATCACTGGTCTATGGAATGAGCTTGTGAAAGGTAGCGCGCCCGTTACGATGATGAAAAATATTATGCCAACAGAAGTATGGATAGAAAAAGAAAAGATCGCTCTTGAATTTTTGACTAGCGAGCTGACTGAGTTACCTGTAACACTTACATCTGATGCCTGGTTGGGATATGGGAGAAAATAACTTACGAAAATTGAAATTGAGACATTGGAGCACAATTATTACATATTAGCTATCTGAGAGGAATAACGTGTCTTCAAGCAAGTCAGCTTTATTGCTGAATTGCATAACTAAAGGCATCAGATAACGCCTACGTAAATCATTATACAATCAATTTTCAAAAAGAGAGTAAAGGTTTAGTATACACATTATGATTTCAATAATGGTTCATGCAATAGATGAGAAGGAATTTCTTGATTAATACATTGAGATGGCTTCGCGACTGACAATGGAAACAAGAAACCAAGGAATAAATAAACCAACAGAATTTGTTCTGTATGAGCAGTGGGAAAGTCAAGAGCCACTTGACGAACACATCGAGTTTCGAAAAAACAATGAAACCTTGGTACGATCGTACTGATAGAAATATTATTACTGAAAAACGAAACCGTATTCCAGAGCATATCGTAACAGTAATCAATCATTTGACACTTGAGCCAGAAATATTTAGTCAGCATATATTTTTAAAAAACCGGATTCAAGCTTTTCTAATAGTTATCAATATCATTTTTTCATTTATGCGTTTAACACTCTTTAATACATATTCTAAAGTCATCCACTATAACCAAGGTATATAAGTTGCGTGAATCTACATTAGTAAATTATGAAATAATTATATAACGTCGTTTAGTGAACAGATGATCGTGAGAACCGAAAATTGAAAGTGCTTTTAATTACATTGACGATTATAGACTAAACTATCTACCAGCTTGTGAAAACGAGTAAAATGGAAGTTTAATTTGCAATATAATCCTAAAAACTACTTGTAAGCGACTAGTAAACCTTATTTCGGATCAATCTATCAACCAATTTCGAATATTTATATGACATAGAGTAGTTACTGGCAAGAAAATTAATGGAAAAAGCACATAGATGGCTTATTTGCTCGTGATCATGAATCAACAATTCTTGGATATTAAGAAAATAATTCAAAATAGCGTTGAACAAGTGTTGATCTACTGTTAGTCTACGCCCTTAAAACCTAGTGCTAAATCAGACTAAAAATAATATGCCGAATTATAGTAAAAAGATTCAAAATTATCTAAGAAATATTCTTATCTATAGTGATCTAAATATTGAGGAACTCAATGATATAATAGAACGTTCCACAATTGTTCGATATCCCGCAGACGTTACAATATTTCAGCAAATGGAGCCTGGCGATGCTATGTATTTGGTATTGGAAGGCGAAGTTTCCATTTTCACCTACACCTCTGAAAACGAAATAGCAGAGCTAGCTAATTTAAATCAAGGTCAATTTTTCGGTGAACAATCATTATTACCAGATAATATTGGTTTGCGCATGGCAAATGCAAAATCAAACTCTGAATGTGAACTACTCCAGATCCCCAAAGAATTATTCATAAATTATGTCTACCACAAAAAACATATCATCAGTGAATTAACAATTCGTGGACAACAGCAATTGCGTCATGCTCTAGCTCAAGAATCTGCTTTATTTCGTTCGGTAAATTTAGGAGATGGTTTTGGCCAGTGGATAGATGAGAAAACATTTGCTGCTAATGAAATAATTTTTAGAGAGAATGAAGTCGGTGATAAATTTTACCTCATCCTTTGGGGTAAAGCTGAAGTTTTTAAACATGAAGCAGGAAAAGAGAATAGGCTTCATGAAATTGGTCCTGGGGGTTATTTTGGTGAGCTTTCCTTAATTTATAACGAACCAAGAAGTGCAACAGTTCGTGCGGCAACTGAATTGCTGGTGTTAGTTTTTAATGGGGAAAAATTTAAGCAGCTTTATCATTCTTCGTCAGAATTGCGATCTCATTTCGAACATATTGAACATTTTTATCGTTTACCTAAATCCGGTTTCATGGCCATGCATCCGAATAAGTATAGAGAGATGGATGCCCTGGTAACCGCTTATCATTGCAAGTCAGGTTTGCAGCTTTCAGTTACAAAAGTCATTAATAAACCTATTGTTAATATCACAAGAATTTCTACTGTAAAGTATGATCATGTTTCAAAGGTGGTTTATGAAGACAAATCAACTGGAGTCTATAGAGAGCTTGTTATCCATTATGGCGTCTTGGTTGGCGCTACTTGTTACGGAAATTGGGACGATCTTGGTTATATCTTAGAAATCGCCTTAAACGAAACATCCCTAAAGAAAAAACAAATTTCGCTTTTTAAGCTTGAAGGAGAACTGAGATTAGAAAGGGAAGAACACGGTCTGTCTGACGATACTATTATTTGTAAATGTACGTCTACAACTCGTGGACAATTAAAAAAATGCATCGCTGGGGGTTGTGCGACTGTTAAAGAATTAAGTGAGGAAACTGGCGCCTCCAGGGTATGTGGTTCTTGTGGTCCATTATTAGTAGAGTTGGTTGGTCACACGGATTTACAATTGGTTAGTTTGATTAATATCAACACAGTGGCAGAAAATGTTAAAAGTTTTCAGTTTAAACCATTAAGGGGTAATTTCTCTGCCACCACCCCAGGGCAACATGTGAATATTGAAGCGGAAATTAATGGCGATTGGGTTCGCCGTTCATATACCTTAACTTCACCAGCTGGTGAATCAGACATATACGAAATAACAGTCAAAAAAGAAGAAAACGGATTATTCTCGAATTGGTTACACGATAACACATGTAAAAATACACTTTTAATGGCATCTCCACCGAGTGGTGGTTTTAAGTTTTCTTTGAATAAAAAAGACATTGTTTTATTTGTTGCTGGCATAGGGATAACACCTGCTATCAATTATATAAGGTCTGGTGAATTTTCTAATAAACAAAAAGTAGTACTTGTACTTTCTTCAAATAACAGAGCGACACTAGCGAATCTTGATGAATTAGAAAAGGTGGCAGATGCCCATAAAAATATTGAAATTCTCTATCATTTGAGTGAGGAAGGTAAACGCCTTCGCAATGTGGATATATCACGACTCAGCGCGGAGTATTCCAAAGCAATATTTTTTATATGCGGATCGAAAGTTTACGAATCAGAAGTAACAAGTGCTTTACTGGAAAATAAGATAGATAGTAAGAATATTTTCACAGAAAGTTTTCAGCCGGCAGCGAATCAGTCTAACGAATTACCCTCCCTTAAAGGTTCTACAGTTTTATGGTTTTTTTCATTGATTTCTATGATGGTCCTTGGTGCAATTTATACAATGGAACCGCTTATCATAAATGACACTGTGCAGGGTGATCGTTTAATTGAAACTTGGATAAGCGACAAAATCTTAAAACAAATCACAGGATTCACTGTACTGGGAATAGGCGTTATAAGTCTTATATTGTCTTTACGTAAACGTGTAAATATATTCCGGTTTGGCCATTTCGCCTATTGGCGTGTATTTCATATATTTCTGGGTTCCGTGGCAGTAGTTGTTTTGTTGTTACACACTGGGCTTTCATTGGGTAGTAATTTAAATTATACATTGGTCCTTATTTTTACAGTTCTCGCTGTATTAGGTGTGTTTTCTATGATATTAAAACTTATTCAAAACAAACACCCAAATAATTTGCTGTTTTCACTACAAGACAGTACAAATTGGTTACACATATTTATTTCTACTTTATTGCCTGCGTTTATCACAACTCATATTGTTGCTGGTTATTATTTCTAGGAAACGATCATAATGGATAAGCTCCGCGTTTGGGTGTGGAAAAATAGTAAGGCACTATTTAATTGGCTGGCTATATTACTAAGTATCGTTGTCTTATTGTTAGTCGCGAGTTATTTTATGTTTTTACCAGGAATGAACAAGACATTTTTTATGCCAGGCCCCTCTACAGCAGGTCATTATCAGTTTGAGGAGAAATGTGACCTTTGTCATAAACCCTTTGGCGGAATTAAACAAAAAGCGTGTGTAAAATGTCATGGTGAAGAATTGAACAAAGTAAATGATTCGCATAAATTGAGAAAGTTTAGAGATCCGCGTAATACGAAAAATTTGGACAAGATAAATGTTAAAAAATGTCGGACATGTCATAAAGAACATGATTTGGATGCTACAAAAAATATGGGCGTAACAGTGGCAAGTGATTTCTGTATTTATTGCCATAAAGATATTGACAAAGAACGGCCAACACATAAAGGTTTAAAATTTGATGGCTGTACCGAGTGTCATAATTATCATGACAACACAAGTTTATATGAAGATTTTCTTATGAAACATCTGGATGAAAAGGATACTAAAAATAATGCAAGCATTGTATCCCGTAATTTTGCTGAAAGGTATAAGAACAAGAACATTGATAAAGCTAAAGCTCTTAGCAAGTTAGAGAATGATGCACCACTTTCAACAAGTTATACAAATAAGATATTAATGGATTGGGAATCCTCTAGCCACGCTAAATCCGGTGTTAATTGTGGTAAATGTCACATGGACAACTCTAATGTTGACAAACCCAAATGGCGAAAAAGGTTATTAATAGAAAACTGTCAAGAATGCCATAAATCGGAAGTGCGTGGATTTAAGGAAAGTCGGCACGGCATGCGAATATCGCAAAGACTTTCACCCATGCAACCTGGGTTGGCAAGATTACCTATGATATCAGATCAAACTGATACGCAAATAGATTGCAACGTTTGCCATGGTGCACATGATTATGACACTGGTTTTGCCGCAGTTGAGGCGTGTTTGCTGTGCCATAAGGATAAACATAGTGTGAACTATAAAAAGAGTAAGCATTTCAAGTTGTTTGTTGATGAGAAAAATAGCCAACTCAATAATGGGACTGGGGTTAGTTGTGCAACTTGTCATTTTCCTAGAGAGATTAGCAAAGAAAGTGGTGAAGAAGTTGTTATCGTTCAGCATAATCAAAATGCCACGTTAAGGCCAAACCAAAAACAAATTCGACCAATTTGTATGAAGTGTCATGGTTTGGGTTTTAGTTTGGATGCGTTAGCTGACAAGCAACTAATAATGAAAAACTTCAATGGACGCCCGAAAATACACTTAGAGAGTCTAAAAATGGTTAAAGAACGAATTGTCGAGCAATCGAAAAAGCGAGGAGATAAATGAAAATCATTAAACAGTTATTTGTATGTTTTCCCATTTGTTTATTATTTATCGGTGGTTGTACCATGGAGGATGACGACGAAGTTATTACTAATGCCAACCAAGGTGGTATTATCACTGCAAAGCAATTTGCTGATGGGATTCATATGGTATTAGCAGTGGACCGTACAATCTATTCGAAACTAATAATAAATCGATTGGTAGTCAAAGAAAAAGTGATTAAAGCAAGTGAGCATTGGGAGGAGGATAAGGCGTTGGTATTACCTGCACAAATGTTGAGAGCGGGTTCAGAAATGGTAATGGATGAAGGTGCAAACTTTTCCTATTCACTATTATCATCATGGCCCTTAAACCCTCAAAACAGACCTCGAACCGCGCTTGAGGTGGAAGGCTTAAAATTTATTGAAGAGAATCCATCTGAAAACTATTATGGCGAAGAAACACTTGGTGGTGTGAGATATTTTTCTGCAATTTATCCAGACGCTGCGGTCGTAAATGCCTGTGTTAGTTGCCATAATGAACATAAGGACACACCAAAGACTGATTTTAAGATTGGGGAAGTAATGGGAGGTATTATTATTAGAATTCCCCTGAATTAGAAAATCTCAAATGTTTCGAGCACAAATAATTATTCTAGAGATTCGAAAGGCGCTTTGTTATAAAATCTTTCAGTGTGCATAAAAATATTAACAGGAATAGAATTGGTCCGCATGATCAATTAGAGTCAATATCGATATTCAGTTAAAGGAAATAAACTGCCAACGGAATTATTTGGTTTAGTCACAAAATGCCGGTATATACTTATAACACGGCGATCTCAAATCCGGCATTCTCCGATAGAGGTGATTCCAACCTTACCAGGATGTCCACAAAATCCCCAAAAGTTGTAATTCCTAACAGTATACGATACTGCTGTCAGTTCGCTTATAATTTAACCCCTTGGAAAACGGTCTATTGATAATTCTCATTCCTGTGACATTTTTAACAAACTTTCTATGGAAAAGTCGATAACATTGTATGAAATCTTAAAAAGATATTTGTTATGGAAACACTAGGAAACTTGTAGATATTCGTGTATTGAAACATTGTTTATCAAACTAGTATGAGACAACTCATATGATTCTAAGGATTTGATAATAAATTGTATCATTCAGGATAGTTATGACCCATACATTTAATAGGATTCTGAACAGAGGAGTGATAAAAAGGTTTCATGGAGCACAAATAAAATATATTAGTCTATGAATTATTATTGCTAGTAGAGCTGTGTAACTTAACCATTTGGTATTAAACCAAAATAGTTTTCTAACAAGACTGGATTAAAACATTACTGAGTGATTTGTTTTAAAACCTAAAAAAATATGGATAGCGCGAAAACTAGGTAAATTTAGCTAAGGAATGAATAATAATGAACAGCTCAGATGATCTGAAACACGATGACTTTGGATACGATGACGAATCGGATGATAAACATATTTTCGAAGAAGATGACGGTGAATATGAAGATGATGACTTCGAGTATGAGGAGGACGACGAAGACGAAGACGAAGACGAAGACGAAGACGAAGAAGATGATGTGGGAAATGAAGAAAACCATGAGCCTTATTCAAATACTAAAAAATCGTCTAAATTTGTTAAATATCCACAAGCCCCTTGTTTTGTGAAACTTGTCGCTGGTGATTGCGTTATAAACCTGGCGGATCATTACAATATGCCTCCTATGTCTATTTGGATGGCTCCTGAAAATAATCAACTAAGAAAGATAAGAAAAAAAAATGTTTTACAACCGGGAGACCTTATTTATATTCCAGAACCAAACACCAAGACAGAGGAATGTGTAACTGAAAAAATTCACGAGTTCGTTCGTATTTCACCTCCTTGCAAACTCAAAATGAATCTAACAAAGTCCTGGAAACCTAGAGCGAATTTACGATTTGAATTAGAAATCTCGGAAAAGATAATTTCAGGGACTACCGACGCCGATGGATTACTTGATGTTGACATTCCACCCTCAGCTACAATTGGATTGCTTAGATTATTCGACGAAGAAAGTGATGAAGAGCATACAATCGCATTGGGTCATATGGATCCAGAAAGTGAGACAAGCGGCATTCAAGCTAGACTGAATAATCTGGGTTTTACAGTTGGAAAAATAGATGGCGAATCGGGGGAAAAGACGAGTAGCGCCATTTCAGCGTTTCAACAGTCTCAAAAACTTAATGTCACTGGAAAGATTGATCAAAAAACTCGAGAAAAATTAAAGGAATTACACAAATCATGAGTAAGGTATTATGGATTGTACCAGCCAGGAGAGCTGTTATACAGCAGCAGATCAGTTATCGTGAGTTAATGCTTGAATGGTTGACATCTTTAAAAACTGAAGACAATGAAAAAGCCCTGAGTAGTTGGTATAAAATCCCGCGAATCCAGCAAAAACTTCCTCAAGGTTTTATTAATGGCTGGGTTTCAACTTTGTCGGGTGGGCAAGTAAAGCCAGTTGCTCGTGATGTGCTCAATCAGTTGAATTCTTCAAATACAAACTTTAGATTACGTCTTTGGAAAGCACCAATGCGTGTTTTACTGGAAGCTAAAGCAGAAAAATCAAAGATAGAATCCTCTGAGCCAGTTAAGATGGGAGAAAATATTGCACCTCATAACAATGAGCTGAATTATATCCATAGAAAAGAAAATATTAAGCTTACGTTAAATTCCGACGGTGAAGTTACAAATCCAGATGCCATTTTCCTAATGGGTGACGTTGTGGAATTTCCGCTATTCAAATTTTTAGCAATGTGTGGAAACAGTGATTTTGGTGAATATGATGCTTCATTTAAATACAATGACAAGTTATCTTTCAATGGCAAAGGCAGTTTTTATCTTGGGACGTCAGTGAAAACTTCGGATGGTGAATCACCGCCAAAAAGCCCGGATATGCACGATAATTTGGTTGCTATGCGTTTTCAGATGTTACTAAGCGGTGGTCTTGCAGCTTTTTATCATTTAGATCCGGTATTCACTGAAGAAATAAAACGCACAATGTTTGCCAAAGATGGGGACGAAACTGTATATGCTCGCGGTTTTATATACTCTGGCGTGTTTAGAAGTGGTGATAATACCGCAAAAGTTAAGAAAAAGGTAAATGGGAAGATGCGAAGAGTTACTCCATCAAATACCGAGGATTATCCCTGGAAAATTCATGATCTCCATTGGTGCGAGGGTGTTGATAAAAAAGGGAACATGGCGCTTCCTAACGCAAGCGGTTTTAGTGGATTGGGTAATGCTGGCGTCGTTACTCCGGGTTGGTCTTGTTCACCATGCACGTTAATGTTAGCAAACTTCATGATGCGACATTTTAAGCAAAGGGACGCAACAGGAGATTTGTTAAAGTATAGTGGTGGAGGATCGGTAGGAAAAACATTTACTCAATCTCATAAAGCAGCAATTCGTAATACATTTGAGCCGTTGTGGCAAAAAAAGAATCCAAAGGATGATAGTGCTGATAATGAAAAATTAGATATATTGGGTTTCACCAAAAAAAACGAACCGTCCCTGCGCAATAAGCTTAAGTCATTTATCGATGAAATAAATGACGTTTTGTCTATGATAGAAGGGGAGAGTAGTTTTGTTCTTAAGGCTCGTAGAAAAATAAACACTAATTCGGGTCTAAATTGGGATATTTTATCAGAACATATTCGTAAGAAGTTGGAGCCACATATATCGAAAAATGATTTTAGCGCATTAATAGATAAATTAAATGTTTTACAAAAAAAGCGTATATCTGACGATGAGAACAGAGCGCTGAATAGTCTACAACATGATTTGATCGGGGGTGCTCAAGCGTTTGCAAAAAAAGTAGACGAACTTCGTAATGTGCCAGAATGGCTAGATTATCAACATGTTGTTAAAATTTCAAAAAAATCCATTGATGTTTGGATAAGAGATGTAAATAAAGGAAAAATAAATCAGAGACGTACCAAGTCACTGATCAGAAATTTGGGAAAGAAGAAAGTAAAGCTTAGTCAGAAATACATGGATTCTGATCCATCTCTGCCAGCTGGAAAGCGAAAAAGTTTGTCCGATGGTCTTGCCATTGTGGATATGACAGATAATCTCAGCGACATTAACATTTTTAATATGAATGGCCATGAGGTGGCCTCAGTGAGGCTGTATTCGCAGAATAAACTACTCAAATATGATGATCTTCCGACAAGTGGTTTCATGGCTGCTTACAACCCACTTACCGGTAAGTCATTTTCTGACTCAATAAGTAGAGGTCAATTTTATATTTTTGAAGCAGCAGGTAGAAAAAAGGTCGCTAAAATTAAGGAAAATGGCAAAACGAAGTTTGATGGGCATTCTTTTACCTGTGGACCTTTTAAATGGAAGCGTATTGAAGACAATAAATATTCTTTTTTTAAAACCAAGTCTAACAGCATCAAGTATATCGAAGGAGTTGTGAGTAGGAAGAACAGATTTAGATCAAAAGCGTTACTGGGGGTTTATGGAATTAAAGTTAATTCCCCAGACGTTTTGCGTGGTACAGAATTATTAGCGCAAATACACAGTCAGGAACCACGTGCATTTAGGCCGTTATACATAAGTCCTATAAAAAACGAAATCGTTGCACGGAAAAGACTTCTAACAAATGGTAATGACATATATGCCTCCCGTGCTGTGCCATTTCCTACATTGCTTGAGGTATCCGATGCCTTTTATTCAATCGAAGAAGTGGCAGAAGCAATGCAGCTGAGCCGAAAATACATTGATAATTTAGCGATACCCTATAATAAAACAAAAAATGATCTTAAAAATATCAAGATGAAATTGGAAAATGAGTCTGGATTAACATCTGATGAAATTAGAGAGCTTGAACTGAACAGGCAGGAAATCGAGGATCAGATAAATGGAACCTATAAATATATTGAAAAACTATCAGATTTAAACGAATCTATTGGTGGTGCTAAACTTTTCGAGAATATAAATGCTAGTTAATTGATTACAGAAATTAATATGAAAGGCTACCGAATCATAATTAGGAAGTGAAATATAAGATTCTTGTACGGTAGTCAATTTAATTGCTTCAAATAAATGGAAGAAAATGAAAATGGCTGCAATATCACAAGTGAATCAATCAATTGGTATCGAAACAAGTCTGGGTCCCGATACATTGATCTTACTCGGTTTTGAAGGGAATGAAGAAATGTCGGGTTTATTTCATTATTCGCTCGAATTGATGTCTGAACGTATAGACATAAAAGCAAAAGAACTTATCGGTGAAAAAGTTGATATCTGGATAAAATTGCAAAACGGAAACAAACGCTATTTTAACGGTTATGTTAAGAGTTTTTCATGTAGAGCGGAGGTTTCTCATGGGTATAGGCACTACACTGCAGAAATCGTTCCTTGGCTTTGGTTTTTAACCAAAACTGTGGATTGTAAGATTTATCAAAACATGTCAGCGTTGGAAGTAATAGAGAGTGTATTAAAATGCGATGAATTTGCTAATTATGAAATTAATTGTTCCAATAGTTATGAAAAACTTGATTATTGTGTCAAATACCTTGAAACCGACTACGATTTTATATCGCGTTTACTAAATTATAATGGCATATATTTTTATTTTATCCATGAAAAAGGAAATCACACATTAAAATTGCATGACAAAGTATCAGGATATAGCGAGTGCGTAGAAGAAAGTGTTATTCATACAGAAGGTTCAGTGACAGTTGATCATATTAGTCTCTGGCAACATGATTACGAATTCTTTACAGGCAACTGGGCACAAAAAGACTTTAACTACGAAACGCCAGCTAATGATCTTTCAACTGCGTCAAAAACCGTACTTGATTTACCGATTGCCAAAAAATACGAATACTATGATTATCCCGGTAGGTATCCTAAACGGGACGAGGGGGGGAAAGTTACTGATACTCGTATGGCTAGAGAGGAATTACGTTATGAATCTATTTCTGCAAAGAGTACCTATAGAAATTTTTCGTCTGGTGTAAAATTTCTAGTAAGTGATCATGATTTCGATGACCAAAAAGGTAAAGAATATTTAATTGCTCATATTTCACATTCTGCTTCAGAAGATACCGGGCATTCCGGTGGCAAAGGTCGCGTGATGTACACTAATCACTTTCAAGCAATTCCTGCTGAACTTGTTTACCTAGGCTCCACAGACATTCCAAAACCAGTGATTAACGGGCCTCAGACAGCAATAGTTGTAGGATCAAGCGGAGAGGAACTATTCACGGATGAGCAGGGGCGTGTGAAAGTGATGTTTCATTGGGATCGTTATGGAAAAGCCGACGAAAATTCATCTTGCTGGATTCGTGTTTCTCAAGCCTGGGCGGGTAAAAATTGGGGTAGTTTTTCACTCCCAAGAATAGGTCAGGAGGTGATTGTATCCTTTCTTAATGGTGATCCAGACCGACCGATTGTAACAGGAAGAGTTTATAACAAAGACATGCCACCACCATATGAATTACCTGAAAACGCATCGATCACTGGTATTAAGAGTAGTTCAAGTAAAGGTGGAAAAGGATTCAATGAGTTCCGTTTTGAAGATAAAAAAGATTCAGAACAGATATTTGTACACGCACAAAAAAATATGGATACACGTGTAAGAAATAACAGTTATGAAACGGTTAACCATAATAAGCATTTAGTGGTCGGTAACAACAAACTGGAACATGTAAAAAATGAGCGTCATGTGCAAGTCGATAATCATCATGTAGAGAAAATTTCAGGTGATCGAAATTTAAAAGTTGATGGTAAGGAAGCGAAATCGGTTAATGGTAGCATGTCGCTAACTGTTAGTGACGATGTGATTGAGGTTTTTAAAAACAACCATTCTGAAAAAGTTTCAAATGACTATTATTTAAAATCATCCAATATTGTTCTCGAAGCGACAGATAACATTACAATTAAGGTTGGACAATCATTTATTGCCATTGAATCTGGTGGGATAACTATTGGAAGTAATGGTAGTGTAGAGCTTGATTCTATGTCTGAAATATCCATTACCGGCACAGAGGGTATTGCCGCAGAATCTCCGGCGAAGATAGAAGTTAAGTCAGCTCAAACTACTGTTAAAGGTGATGGGATGCTAATATTGAAAGGTGGTGTGGTAAACATCAATTAATGCTATGTGGTATCTACGTATTAATTGCTCAATTAATTATGAGAGAAAATAAATATGCCTAGTCCAAAAAATGGAATTGAAGGGATGGCTGTTGAGCCAATCGATCCAGAGAAGTCAGTAAATGCAGATGTTTCCGATCCTGGTAAAATTGCGCAAGCTAAAAAAGCGCAAGTAAACGAAAAAAAAGGAAAATACGGCTCTGAACCCGTCAAACCTCACAAACCCGGGCGGATAGCTGACAATGATGATAAAAACAAAAAAGCCAGTTGGATCGAAATCAAATTACTTGACGAAGAGGATCAGGTGGTCTCCGGTGAAAAATATGAAATTGAATTACCTGATGGTTCTGTTGCCAGTGGCACGTTGGATCAAAGGGGTTACGCAAGAGTTGATGGGATAGACCCAGGGACATGTAAAGTGACTTTTCCAAAATTGGATAAAGATGCATGGGAAAAAGCCTAGCTATCGCTGATCAAGTTACAATATCGTCTATTTATGAGGTGGAGTCTAACGATATCACTGTCGATTTTGTATAATGTATGTGTCTTGGGCAGTAAAGTTTAATACAACTCCATCGATGCATGTATAAATACCCTTGCGTGTATCCACAAAACTGACTTATGCCGCCGGGTTCAATTCCCTCCTGACGAAGAATAAAATACTGAAGAGGTGTTCGCCGTGTTTTCATTAGTCATCATATATGTGCATTTTTCTGCTCGGATGATTAATACGTATCGTTACTGAAGATTTTCCTTTTTTGCTATGAGATTAAAAATATAAGTTTTGTAGTTTGCTTCATGGCGATCGTGAATTCTTAATGTCCACGGGTATGTTTTAATTTCATTGCATAAACTCAAGCCGTATCCATTTGTCGAGTTTGTCATATTTTGGAGCAATGTTTTTAACATTATTTCTGGTGAACCATTGCTTTCACTACGCTGTGAATGCCCCCCAATCCAGGCTTCGATAGGTGTTGCACTCGTTGACCAATCAAATGGTGTTGAAAAAAGCGCGTTACCACTTGGCTTAAGTACCCGATAAATGGATTGTAATAAATCATAAGGCGAATTCACCGCATCTAATACGTTTAGGCTAGTTGTTAATTCGAAACTATCATCAGAAAAAGGTAAGCTCAAAGCATTACAACACCAAAAATCGACATTATTACTATTGGAAAAAGACAAATTCGATTGTTCAATTTCGTCGTATACAATACCATATCGACGCAATGGAAATCGCAGGAAACCTTTGTGCAAAATAGATTGGGCGATGCGTAACATCGAAAAATTGACATCTACACCTAGCACCAAACCTTGATAGTTATCTGCCAACTCAAAGCTTGTACGTCCTACAGAACAGCCAATATCCAGTATTGGTGAAAAATTATTTTGAGCAATTAACTCAAAGCCCGTTTGCGCGCAATTTACCAGTGTATTGTTTGCTGAATTTAGATCGTCTCGGGGCGGAGCCGATATCAAATCCTGGAAGTGAGTCCATCCGTATGTACTTAAATGTTGTCGAGTCACGTCAAACAGTGTGTTTGGCCCTACACCATCTCCAAGAATTGATTCTATGGTGTTAGATAGATCATCTCTGTTTGTTATGTGAAATATATTGTCAGAAAGGTAACTTCGAATATTGTGTAAAATTATGGGAATGCCATCAATAATAGGATATTCCAATTGGCATTCCACATCTGAACAATGAAGTACGCCTTGAATAATATTATCGTTTTCTTTGGTATCGATGGTGACTAATTTTAAAGGAGATATTAATTCCCGGTCTGCACGGCAACGTGGACAAACAGGTTTTAAGGTTTCAAAATGGGAATGACGCAAGCTGTTTTATCCGCCTATCATGACTGTTGGGCAGCCAGGAGGCAATATTTTTCCTGTAGGGCTGGGAATTGGCGCTACACATCCTGGGTGTGCCGTTGTATCACCAACCCTTGCTGCAGGTAATCCTTCAATAAAAACCGTGGCTGAGCCTTTAGCAATTAAGCCTGGGCCGTTAGGTACGCATCCGGGTAAAGCGCATGGTGCGGATTGATCAGAAAATCTGGCAGCTGGCATACTACCTATATTTACTGTACCCGCACCTTTTATGATTACTAAAGGCAGGGCAGGGTGTGGAACTGGAGTCGGAACAGGAGCAGCGGGATGTATAGGCGCATGGCAATGCGGTGCATCCTGCAACATATTATCTCCAAGTCTTGCGGCTGGGTTTCCCATAATAACTTACCTTCAATTATATCTTAACGTTGCGTTTTGGTTCTGCATTCATTTAGAACACTATTTTAATGTAGGATGAATAATGTGTATAGAGAATTTCACTAAATACATCCTATTAAAAAAAATCTTATGAATTCTGCCTATTGGCTCTTTAGCCTAAGTTCTTTAGTGCTTGATATTAGTGTTTGCAACAAAATATTTACAATTAGGTTTCACTTGTTAGTATTTTAATCAATAAAAGATTGATCGTCTGTGCGTTTTGTTACATTAAACAGCCAAAAAGTCTTTTAAACTTAAGTTAGATTAGTTTTGAATGCTAATCAAATAAACGAATATTCGTTACGAGTGTTTATTTGTACAAAATGCATTCTTATTTCGCTGATGGATAATGATCGAGATATGCAGTAGGTTATCTACATTGAAATATAGTGGATTTGTCATCCTATATTCGATTTGTAGTAATAACATAACGAAAAATGATTTACTAATTAATATTTTAGCACAGACTTGAAGGTTAGAAATGAAAGGTGAATTGCACAGAGTAGCACGAAATCAAAAAAATTGTATTGAATTACGCTCTTTAACCGTGCTGATCGAAATGGATGAGCTTTTTATTCATACGGTACAGATGGATGAAGCGACATTAAGCTCATTAGACAATAAGTATAGAAAAACCGTTAGCTTAGAGCAGGTTGGTGAAATTGAAGATGAGAAATTTATAAAAATTGTTTTTCCTGGCGTGGTACCAGGAAAAAAATATACGTTAATTTACGATACAAATTTGGACAGTATCGGTGAAATAGTTACTAAGGTTATTTTGTTTCAGAATAAATTTATTCAAACAGTAGATCTAGTTCGTCCGTTAAGGCTTGATAGTTTAATTGAAGATCTTGACGATGAATTTGATAAAAGTCAAACCTGAAAAAACATCCACCTTCTAAGAAGGTGGTTTTGGTTTACCCCCTTGAAGGGGGATGAAAAGCAACCCTCTTAGAAGGTTGCTACCGTTATCCCGTTATTTATAAATTAGTTAAACCGCAGACCTTCT